>Ga0307515_10000267_pt1 | contig 128554 bp, 107 predicted proteins | sample 17_EM_MG_FD_194513 | JGI IMG/M metagenome (GOLD analysis project Ga0307515, IMG submission 194513) | Populus trichocarpa ectomycorrhiza microbial communities from riparian zone in the Pacific Northwest, United States - 17_EM | ecosystem: Host-associated > Plants > Roots > Unclassified...
GAGAACTGAGCGGCGCAAGCATCCACCGGCTGGACGTCGCCCTTGAAATCGGTCTGGACGCGGTCGGCAACCATACCTTGGGAAGTCAGCCAATCCCGCACGGTCATGACACGCTTGCGCGAGAGTTCCAGGTTGTAATCATGGTGCCCGGTGGCATTCAGGCGGTCCGCATGGCCGACAAGTACCAGGCTGCGCACTTCGATTTGCTCGGCCTTCAAGCGGCTCAGCAATCGCTCGACCGACGCCTGGCTGGCGGCACGGATGTCCGTTCGGCCGGAACGGTCGAATTCGAACATCACTTGCGCCGACAGCGTGATCGCCTCGGAGGCAGCGGGTGCAACGGGCGCCGCCACGGCTGGTGCCACCGCCGCCGGAGTACAGGACGCGGCAAGTGCGTCGGCCTCGGCCAGGCCGTCCTCCGCCATTTGCACATACGGCTTCGCATGCCGCCATTGCTGTTGATTCAACTCATTGCCCGCATGCACCAGTTCGACCTCGGAGCAGGCCACGCGTTGCTGCGCACAGGCAAACCCGGCATGCGCGTGGAGTGCGCGGGCACGCTCCCACAAGTCCGGACGAATCCGCGCGGCGCCGTTGACCAACGGCGTCTCGTTCGAGATCGGGCTCTGCTTCGCTTCCAGCGCCTGCACCAGCTTCTCCGACTCGGCCAGCGACTCCTGCACGAAGCGGCTCCTGTCGTTACGGCTGTACTCGTGGAACGACACGTCCAGCCAGCATTGCGCCTTGGACAGATGGTAGTTGCGCACCGGCACACCGGTCTCGTTGATGGTGTGGATGCGCTCCTGCATCTGCGCGTACACGCCGTGGTCGGCGCGCTGGGCTTCGTCGGTGATGCGGTCCTTGGCCGGTGTCAGGACGGCTTGCGCATCCGCATGCGGTGACTTCCAGGCCCCCAGGGCCAGCAGCAAAACCGTCGCCACGGCGCGCAGTCTGAAGTGAGAGATTTGTGGATGGTTCATGGTATTCATTCGGTGCAGGGCTTTCGGCCTACCGGTTCAAAGTGGTGTTGACGTTGCGGTTGCTGCCGGCGAACAGGTCTTCATCGAACTTGAAGCGCAGGCGTATGTAGAAGCCGCTGCGGGTGTATTCGTAGCCGACCAGATCGCGGTCCGCCGAGAAGCCCGACTTGTTGTAGCCCACGGAAAGCCACAGGTTCTGCTGCAGCAGATAGCCGGCTTCCACACCGTAGGCCCACTGCCTGGCCTGGTGCTGGCCGAGTTGCACTGCGCTCATCACGCCCAGATCCCATTTTTCCGTCACGTCGTACACCAGTCGGCCCGATAGCAACTGCGCACGGAAGGCGTCCTTCACCCCACCCTCGAGGCTGTCACGCTGCCATTTGGCGGCAATGCGCCCGGTCATCCACCAGGGGCGGCTGGGGTGGTAGTCGGCATGGGCCGACACGATGTGGGCGCGCGTTGCCAAGGGGCCGACGCTGGCATCGCTCGCATCGCGCTCGGTCTTGAGCTCGTACTTGGCCAAAGCGTTGATCCGGTTGGTATCTGTCTCGCGGTAGGCCACGCCGATCTGCGCCCGGTTCTGCAGCACATTGCCGCGGGCGTCGTAACGGGTTGCAAGCAGGTAGTCGCGCGCGAGCAGCGTCCAGTCGCGGTTCAGCTTGCGCGCCACCATGCCTTGCCACAGCGTCGTATTGAAGGCCTCGTTGCTGGCCGTGCTCTCGATGTCACCGGAATGGCGGTATTCGATGCGGGTAGATCCGCGCCACAAAGGGTTGGCGGTGTAGTCCACGCCCGCAGACACCGCATAGGCATCGGCCGCATCGCCGGAGAGCACCTGGACACGCTCGAGCGCCGTGCTCAGACGAATGCCAGGCGCAAAGTCCCAGGCATTGCGCACCCCGGAAGCCATTTGCACGTCCTGGCCACTGAGGGCATCGCGCAGCCGGTATTCACTGAACAGTTGCGTGTCGCGGACATAGCTGGAGTTCACCCCGAAAACGAAGGCGTTCGCCTTGCGCTCTTCGGTGGTGATGCTGTCCACGCCCGACAAGCCGGTCTGGTGCTCGTAGCGGCCGTAGAGCCGGGTGCGCTCGGCAATCTGGTAGTCGCCGCCCAAGGCAAAGCGCCTGCGCGGGTCGCCGCTCACGTCATGCTCCACCTCCCCGCCCAGAGTGAATTTGTCGCTGGCCCGATAGCCCAGGCCGGCACGCACGGTCTGGCTGCTCAGCGCGGTCGTCTGGTCCGACGCCGTGCCTGCCAGCGAAGTACCCGAACTGATCACCACCAGGCCGCTGACGGGATCGATGACCTGGTTGCCAAAACCCACGGCGCTGCCACCCGAACCCGTGGCGATGCTGCTGGTCAGGCCGGCGGTGGAACTGAAAGGCGTCGAATACAAAGCCGTGGCGCTGCCTGCCGACTGGTGCAGGGAACGCAGGCCCACGTCCGCGGTGAGGCGCTCGCTGAGCTTGAAGGAGGCCCCTACCTGGACCGAACTGCTGTCCGACGCGCCCGGGTTGAGATCCTCGCTGCGCAGTCCCTGCACATAGAGCTTGGTGGTATCGCTCAGCTTGTAGGCACCATATACGTTGGCCTCGCCGCGGCCTCCCGTCAGCGGTGCGGCCAGGTTGTTGAAGCTCGTGTCGCTGCGGCCGACAAACACCCGCGCCGTCGTGCGCTCCGCTTCATGGGCCATTTCGATCCGCCAGGCATTGCCGGACACGTCGCCGATCCGGCCCGCCATGCCGGGCAGCACGGAGACATTGGTTGCGTTGGTGTTGACCTCGGTGGTGGTCCGCGCAACTTCGGCCACCAGCATCGTGTGCTCATCGATGCGCCAGCCCAGGTTGGCGCTGCTCATGCCTTGCGAGGCCAGCGGGTTGCTGTCGCGCATGACCGAGCCGCCGACCTCGACCGAATCGCTCAGGCGCATCTGCCCGTCGGCCCCCATCACCCAGAAGGTATCGCCGCCCTGGTCCACCTCGTAGGTCACGCGCAGCGAAACCGGGTTCAGGTTCGCATCCGCCGATGGCAGAAACGTATTGAGCAGAATACGTCCACTGAAGGGCTCGAAGGTGTAGTCGGCCAGCCGCGCCAGCGCCGTGGTGCTCAGGATGCGCGAGGGCTGCTCGCGATCCCGCACCACGATTTCAAGCTTCTCGCTGCCTTCGAGCACGGCACTGTTGCGCAACCCGTAAGGGCCGCTGCCCTGGCTGGAAAACTCCTCGACCACTTGCCGCAGAGAATCGCGAAAGGCAAACACATTGCCGACCAGGCCGCCATCCTCGTAGTGGTACCGAACACCTGTCGCGCTGCGGTTGTAGTTGCCCAGGCTGCGCTGCGCCAGCGTCGCGACCTTCCCGCCGCCGCTGCGTTGGCTGAAGCCGTCGCCAGTGGCGAAATTGCCCCACAGCAGGTAGCTCTTGTCCTTGTCGACCCGCACGTACAGACGGTTGTCCGACAAAGCGTCCGTACCGCGCAGCGAGGCGTCGCCATACACCGGATAGAACTCTTCCGTCTGGATGTCGCGCAGCAGCCGCGCCCGCGTGACCTTGTCCGAGTCGTAGGCCGCGGTCAGAAGGTATTTGCCCTGGATGGTGCCACGCAGAAAGAACGCGCTGCGCGCCTCCAGATTCGCTTTACCGTTATTGAATTCCCGGCCCCAGGCGCGAATCTCCCGGTCGAACGCATCTTCGTGCGTGGGGCGTACCAGCAAGCTGCGTTCCTTGCGTCCGAAATTGATGATGCCTTCCAGCAGACCGGCCGCAACCATCTCGCGCATCTCCGGCACGAAGCTGACGACACCAGAGACCTCCTGCGCGCCCACGGTGATGCGCAACTGCACATCCTGCGGGGCCATGGGTGCCAATAGTGAAAACATGGCCACGCCATCGCTGACACGGATCTGAATGCCGGGCGTCACCCGGTCGGCATCACGGGCCAGCGGGCCGGCCTCGTCGGTGCGGGCACCTGGCAGCAGGATGCGGCCACCGCTGTGCTCGATGGTGGCCCAGACCGGCGTTGCCAGCGGCTTGCCGTCGACCCCCAGCACGCGGATGGTCACCGGCACGGCGGTCTGCCCGTCGGCCGGCACGGCGTTGCGCGCAACCTCCACGACCACACGCTGTGCGGCCTGGTTGACCTTGTAGTCCACCTCGCCCACCGTGTCCGGGAAAACCGTCGATGTCTGTCCCGGCACGGGCTGGTCGGGGGTTGAAAGCGGATACAGCGGCCGTGCCACGCCGGTCGTCGAACTGCGGTCGGTGGAAGTCAAAGGCGTGAAGCGCACATCCTCGGACTGGGCCCAGCCGCAAGGCGCCAGGATGGCGCCGATCAGCAGCGCCACTGCACTGCGTCGAGGCAGACGATTAGCGTGCATCGCTGGCTCCTTCACGCGGCTGGACGATAGGTTGGTTGGCGCTGTCGGTAGCCTGTTTGGGCATACGGACTGGCTTGCTCTCGAAGCGCAATGCAGGTCCTTTCTGTTTTTCGGTTTCCACCGAGCGGATCTCGCCCTGGGCGCGGCGGGCCTTGACCTGCTCCAGCACCGGGTTGGCGCAACTGCCCTCGATGAAGTCGGCGCGATGCAGCTCGCCGTTCTTCAGGTCGATGAAGAGGCTGTTGCCGTCACCCAGGTTTCGGTTGCTGGAAGTCGTCAGGCGCGAGCCGGTGGGCAAGGTGCGCGGGTCGACCTTGAGCACATGGCTGTTGGGTGTGATGCCGCATTGGCTGTATTTGCCTTCGCTGTCGCTGACCAGGTACTGCCCCGACTCGAAGTACAGGCGCACGCCGGGAATCCCCAGCTCTTCCGGGTCCTGGACATGGTTGCCGTTGCAGTCCACGAAAATCTTGCCCAGGACACAGGCTTCGTCGGTGAACACGCCACCGGTCACCTGCACCTGGTGCGAGCCCTCGTTCGACTCGATGCTGCCGGTGACCGGCTGCAGGGCCGCCGTCAGGCACCCGGCAGCCGTTGCGCAGCCGTAGGCCCGCGCAAAGTTGATCCCGGTGCCCTGCATGCTGCCCACACCGATGCGCACCCGGTAGGTCAGCGTCGTGCTCTGGTTCAGGCTGAGCCCGCCCACGGTGAAGCCGAGGATCGGCCCCAAGCCGCCGGCCGGATCGGGAGCGGTCAAGCCGTTCACCCGTGCCGTGCCGCGGATGTAGGTGAAGCCCGAAGGCAGCCGATCGCGGACCGTGACTTGTGGCAATGACGAACCGGACGTGCGGCGCACGATGATGGTGTAGAGCAACGTGTCCCCCACCTCCGCCACGCGGCGGTTGCCGGTCTTGGACAACACGAAGCCGGCCGCATTCATCGGGTCCACCGGGATGTGGTTGTTCACCACGTTGGCGGAGCTGCCCGGAGAAGCCGGATTCAGGTTGAAGCTGAAGTAGTACTGCGTGGTGGCCGCCCCCGCCGACAGCCCGCCCGAGGTTGACGCGCAGGCGCCGGGCGTCGTCAGAGGATTCCCAGCCGCAGCCGTTGGAGGCGCATCGCTGTTCTGCACCACAGCCGGATCGGGTGGCCCGGCCGACACGGCCAGGGTGGCGGTACACGCCGGAATCAGCGTGGAAGCCCCCGGCGCATAACCCGCGGGTGCCGTCACGCTCAAGGTGTAGACACCTGCCGGCGCCGTGGACAACAGCAGGAACTGGTAGGCCCCTTCGGCGCCCGTGGTCTGCGTGAGCGCTCCGCCCAGCAGCTGTGATGCGTCGAAGCCTACAGGGCCGGACAAGGTCACCACCGCGCCCTGCACCGGCAGCCGCGTCACCGCGTCATAGATCACACCCGCAGGGTCGAGGGGCAGGCTTTGCTGCAGGATGTTGTCGCCCGGCGAGAGATTGATGTTCTGCAGCACACCTTGGGTGTTGTCTGCGCCGCCGGGGTTGCCCGAGCCCACCACACCTGCCGTATAGGACTGGCCGCTCTCGTTGGGTACCGGCTTGCCGTAGAAATTGCCGGTACCCGGCTCACGGAAGCGCACTTCATAACCCGCACCCGGTGCCAGCGAAGTAAAGGTGTAGGCGCCACTGAGGTCGGTCTGCGTGCTGGCGACCAGCACGCCGTTGTTCAGCAACTCCACAGTCCAGCCGGACACCGTCTTCTCGCTCGTGTCCTTGACGCGGTCGTGGTTTGCATCGCGCCATACGCTTCCGCTGACGGTGGCCGCGGAGACCAGCGCCACCGAATCGCTGGCGCTGTTGTTGCCATCAAAGCCGGCCGGCTCACCGCCGCCAGATGCCAGGGCGGTGTTGGTCAGGACCTGGCCGCTCAAGCCGCTGGCCACCGCCACGCGCACGATGATGGGGTTGCCACTGGCGCCAGCGGCAATCGAAGACGTGCTGGTGCAAGTGACCACGCTTGCACCGACGCCGCCGCTGCAGCTCCAGCCAGTGCCGCTGGCCAGGGCAGCCAGCGTCATGCCTGTCGGCAAAGTGTCCACCACCGTCACGGATCCGCTGGTCGCCACCGTGCCGATGTTGCGCGGCGTGAGCGTGAAATAACCCGAACTCCCACCGGACGCGAAGTTCGACGGCGTATGTGTCTTGGCCAGTGCCAGGTCTGGCGCCGCCCCCGGAACTTCCGCAAAATTGTTCTCGGCAGACACCGTGTTCGTGCCAGACAAAACAATGCCGGTGATGCGGCTGCTGGCGGTTGTCGGATTGCTGGCAACCCCACCGGTGGAGCCCGCCGTCGCAATGCCATTGCTCGTGCCGGCGGGTTGTGCCGGTTGTGTCAGCGTGTAGTTGGCCCCTTCGGGTACGGCGGCAAAGCTGTAGCTGCCATCCGCCGCGGTGGTGGTGGTCAGGTTGACCGCGTTGCCGTTGATGTCGGTCCCCGTCAATGCCACCGTCTGCCCGCCGATGCCATGGTCGGGCGGATTGTTCAACACGCCGTTGTTGTTGTAGTCGAGGAACACGCGGCCCGACACGCTGCGGCCGTTGGGAATCTCCGCGAAATTGTTGGCGACCGACTGCGTATTCGGAGGCAACACGATGCTGCTGATCACGCTGGGCAGTACCGCCACCGAAGACGGCGTTCCGGCCGTTCCGCCATTGGGCACGCTGCCGGCAAGGGTCAGGCCGTTGGAAGTACCCGCAGGCTGCGCAGGTTCGCGCACGCTGTAGGTGCCAGGCAGCAGATTGCCGAAGCTGTAGCTGCCGTCTGCCGCGGTCGTGGTCGTGGCCACCACGGCGTTCGCGCTATTGAGCAGCGCGATCACCACGCCGCTCAATGGCGTGTCCGCACCGTTGCGGCTCCCGTTGTTGTTGATGTCCAGAAACACCGAGCCTGCGATGACGGACGGCACGACCTCGGCAAAGTTGTTCTGCGTGGAGCCCGTGACCTGGCCGCCAGCGCCATCACCGTTGAGCACGATGCCCACGATCTGGCTGGTGGTAGCGCTCGGGTTCGAAGCGGTGCCCGCCGTGCCGGTGCTGCCGCTGGTCGACACCAGAGACCCCGCCGTGGTGATGCCATTGACGGTGGCACTGGGCTGCACCAGTTCGCACACCGAATACGTCGCCGCAGGAAGGCCGGAAAACACGTAGTTGCCCAGCGCGTCGGTGGCCACCGGGTTCGTCAATCCGGACTGGGTCACCAGTGCGCCCGAGCAGGAGTTTCCGGCACGCAGTTCGACGCTGACGCCGGCGATCGGTGTATCGACCGCGGCTTCGAACGTACCGTTCGGCACCAGGTTGTTGTCGCGGAACACGCGGCCCGAGACAAAGCCCAGGGTGTTGACGGAAAGAGAGGCGTTCGCCGCCTGCTGGTTATTGCCCAGGCTGGTCTGCAAGGCGCCGGCGGCCATGCTGTTGACATGTGTGCCCGCGGTGGCCGCCGTGACCTGCACGCTGATGCTGCAGCCGCCGGCGGGAATCGAAGCACCGCTGGCATAGCTGACCGTTGCCGAGCCCGCGGCGGCGGTCACCGTGCCGGGGCAATCCGTCTGCACATTGGGTGTCGCGGCGACCAGTACCGGGCCCGGTGCGGTCGGCAAGGTATCGACCAGCGCAGCGCTCAATGTCACGGCGCCCGGGTTGCCGTTGCCCAGGAAAATCGTCAGCGTGGACGTGCCGCCGGGCGGAATGACCGACGGCGCAAATTGCTTGGCAAGCACCGGCGGCGTGGACACCTGCAGGCGGGCACTCGTCGGCTCTTCGTTGCTGACGCCTTCGAAGGTCGTGATCGCAGCCGCCGCGATCGTGTTGGTATAGGTGCCCGAAATGTTGCTGAGCACGTCCACCACCACGTCGCAGGAGGCATTCGCCGCCAGGCTCGCACCCGTGAGGCGCACCGTGGTACCGGAGGCGATGGCCTGCACCACGCCACCGGCACAGGTCGTCGATGCATTCGGTGCCGTCGCCACCACCAGGCCGGACGGCAGGCTGTCGGTGAATGAAGCCGCCGTCAGCGTCGTCGCATTCGGATTGGTGATACGGATGGTCAGCGTGGCCGAGCTGCCGGCCGAGCTGGTGGCACTGCCGGTGGTAAAGCCTGCGGGGCTGCCCGCATCCAGGGTCTGGCCGGCAATCGCCTTGTGCACGACCAGCGGGGCCTTCGCACGCAACACATCGCTGGCAGGCTGCGAGTTGCTCACCCCCACCCCGCCGGACGATGCGGAGATTGCGCCGGCGGGAATGGTATTGGTGTAGTCGCCCTGGGTCGACACGAGCACATCCACTTCGGCATAACAGCTGCTGGACACCGCGCCATTGGCGGCGCCCAGGTTGCCGCCAGCCACCTGGACCTGCCCCGCGGCAGGCGCACTCACGGTGGCCCCGGTACATGTCGTGACCGGATTGAAGCCGCTGGGCACGGTGACCCCGGACGGCAGGTTGTCGACCACGGAAAGATTCGATACCGGCTGCGCCGTGGCATTGAAAAACGTGATACGCAGGCGCGACCGGCCACCGGGCTGAACCACCTTGGGGGTGAACTGCTTGGTCAGGCCGAGATTGCTTTGCGTCGTCAGGCTGGTGGTGGCCTGGCCGCTGTTGCTCAAGCCCTGGTCGGTTGCAATCGATGCCGCGGGGATGAAGTTCGTCAAGCCGCCGACGGCCACCGAGGTCACGTTGACCACCACCGTGCAGGCGGTGTTCGCGGCCATTGCCGCACCAGACAGCGAGACGGATTGCGCCCCCGCCACCGCGGTCACCTCGCCCGACGGACAAGTGGTGACACTGGCCGGATTGGCCGCGATCACCATGCCGTTGGAAGCCGCAGCCGCGGTGCCATTCGTGGTGAAGTAATCGGTGAAATGCAGGCCGGTGACGTTTTGCGTCCCGTTGTTCACGGTGATCGTCAACTGGCTCACCTGCCCTGGAAACGTCAACGTACTGGGATTGGTCGCCTTGGCCACGGTCAGGCCGGAAGGCGCATTAAATGCCAGGGTGGCACTCACCGCCGTCTGGTTGAAAACGCCGCCCGCGGCGCTGATGTTGCCAACAGGAATGCTGTTGACCCAGTTCGCGCTGCCGGTTGCGACCACCTCGAACACGAGATCGCAGCTACCACCACCGGCAATCGACGCCCCGCTCAGGCTGATGCTGGAAGCGCCCGGCGTTGCGCTCACAGCGGTGCTGCCTGCGCAAGTGGTGTAGGCATTGGGCGCCGGTGCGAGCAGCATGCCCGTCGGCAGCGGATCGGTCGCGGCCACCTGCGTCAGTGCAACGGCGCCGTTGTTGCTCAGCCGCAGAGTGACCCGGGAGGTACCGCCCGAAGACACCGATGCGGGAGAGAAACTTTTACTCGCCGCCAGCGACGACGTGTACACCAGCACAGCCGTGTTGGAATTCAGCGGCGTGAGCGTCTGCGTCAGGCCATTCCCGTATGTTTCCGTGCCTGTCACCGTGGCGGTGTTGTTGAAGGTGCCAGCCGGACCTACTACATCGAATTGCACCGCACACGATCCTGCCGCGCCAGTACCGTTGGACGCGCGTGCCGGAACCGTCGCGCCATTCATCGAGAAGGACGTGGCGTTCGGCGTTGCCGTCAGCACCGGGCTGCCCAGGCAGGTGGTCGCTGCGTTGGCCGGATTGGCGATGCGCATCTGCCCGCCGCCGCTCACGGCCAAGGGCAGGTTGTCGCCCAGAGTCACATTGGTCAGCGGGTTCGCCGACAGGTTGTCCAGACGGATGGTCACCCGTGATACCGCACCTTCCGACAGCGGGCCCGCGGGGCTGAAACTCTTGTTGGCCGACAGCACCGCGCCGGCGTTGATGCTGCCCGAGGCACTGGTTGCGCTGCCATAACAGACCTGCGGCGCGGAGCCGTAGCAGACGGAGCCCGCGCTCAAGCTGTTGTCAAAAGCCGCACTGGCCGATGCGGTGCTCGACGTCATGGCCCAGAAGGTGATGGTGCAGGTGCCGGGGCTGCCGACACTGGCGCGCGCCGGAACCGTGATCGTGCCGAAGGTGATCGCGCTGGCGCCCACCGAGGCGCCATTGGTCACGCTGACTCCGCAACCACTGGGGGTGTAGTCGAAGCCGCCGATGTTGCCCGTCAGAAAGGTCTGGCCCTGCTGCAAGGTATCGGGAAACCCCAGGTCGGTGATCGCCGAGGCGGACCAGTTCTGCACCGTGACCTGGTAGCGCACCGGATTGCCTGGCTCCGGGTTGTTCGGCGCAACGGTCTTGTTGACGTTCAGGTTTTGGTAGACCGTCACCGTCGAGGATGCCGGCTGGCTCACGATGGCGGAATTGCCCACATTCACGGCGCCTGCCGCCAGGGAATTGGTGTAGGCCCTCGGGGTATTTGCCGTTTGCACGGTCCCGGTGAAGTCCACCGTGATCGCGCAGCTGCTCCCCGCGGGAATGGAGCCGCCCGTCAAGGAAACGCCAGTGCTGTTGGCCGTGGCCGTCAGCGTTCCGCCGCAAGTCGTGGCCTGCCCTGTCACCTTCAAACCATAGGCGTTCAGATTGCCTGCCGTGCTGCCGTCGATCGGGTCGTCCACAAAGCTGGAGATCGCCAGCGCGCTGCTGCTGCTATTGCCCAGAGTGATGGTGAATCGGCCAGTTCCGCCACTGGCCAAGGAGCTGGCGTCCACCGTCTTGCTCACTTGCAGGGGCGAGCTGACCGTGATGTCGGCCGTGGCGTTCGCCGCCGCCGGTATGCCCAGATCGTTGGTGAACTGCGTGCTGCGGTTGATGGTGTTGGTCTGCGTCGTGCTGTAGTTGCCATTGGTCTGCGCAGCCTGCACATTGACCGTGAACGTACAACTGCCGCTGACACCGCCCGAGCTGGCGGGCAGTGTTCCCGATGCGGAAAAATTATTGCCACCCGCGCTGGCACTCACCACCGGCGCAGCACCTGCGTTGTTGCAACTGGCAGTAGCGCCCGTCGGCGACGCCACCTGGATCACCGACGATCCGCCGAGCTGCGGAAAGAGATCGGTCACGTGGAAGTTCGCGATGGCCACCGGGTTGGTATTGGTCAGGGTCACGCTCAGCGACGTGGCCGCGCCGCCAAGCACCACCGTGCCCGTGCCGAAGGCCTTGGTCAGGCTCGGCTGCGCGAGCGCGATCACGTTCACGCTTTGCTGCACCGCCCCCACGTTTTGCACCGGCGCGCCATCGTCGCCGGTCACTGCGCCATCCGCGATGGGATAGGAATAGGCCGCGGCGTTGCCGGTGGAGGTGCCCGCCGTGACAGGAATCACGATGGTGCAGGAGCCATCTACCGACCCGGATCTTGGCGGGATCACACCACCGCTCAGGCTGATGCTCTGCCCCGTGGCCGTCAACACGCCGGATCCCGCGGAAGTGCTCGGGCCCGCGGGGTCCGTACAGGTATAACTTGCGGCACCCGCGATGCTCAAACCATCGGGCAAGGTACCCGGCAGCAAATTGCTGAAACCAACGCTGCTGACGGACGCCGAAATGTTGTTGTTCGACAGCGTGATCTGCAGGCGCGTCGTCTGGCCTGGATAGATCTGGGTCGGATCCCCCGCCACCAGGGTCACCGATGCGCCCAGGGCGGCAAAGGCCGTGTTCATGAAAGCCAATGACAGCAGGGCCAGACACAGCTTGCACAAGCCGTGCAGCGCGGCTGCGAATGCTCTTGCGCAATCTCGAAACTGCTGTCCCTGGTGGGTCGGCCAACGCGCTGACGGCGCCCGCCCTGCCCCGCGAACCGCCTCGGTCCAGGCTCTCCGGTATGTACTCTCCACGCGTCAATCCTCGAATAGCTGTAACTGGCGCGGAGTCTATTTTTCGAGTGGTTACATCTGCAACGCAATTAACAAAGCGTTAATGAATCTCCTTATTTCCCTTTTCGCTGGGGGCATTGGACTCAACCCCACAAGGCGCTGGACCAAGAGCGCCAGTGCCGCAGGCCGATCATCAGCCCACCAGTTGGGATTCGCCCAGGAAGTCAAGAAACACCCGCACCGCCGGCACCAGGCCGCGGCGCGACGGAAACACCGCGTGCAGCACACCTGGCGGCAAGGACCAACCTGGCAACAGCAGCGCGAGCCGGCCGTCAGCCAGTTCGGCGGCGCACATGTAGTCGGGCAGGTAGGTCGCGCCAACGCCCTGCAGCGTCGCGTATTTCAGTGTCAAGAGGTCGTCGGCCACGAAACGTGGATGGTGCTGCCAGGTGAATTCGGCGCCGTCCGGGCCAACCAGCTTCAATGATGCCCGCCCGTCCACCGCCGACATGGCGATCGTGTCCAGCCGAAGCAGGTCCGCCGGCTCTTGCGGATGGCCCTGCCGCGCGAGTTGGACTGGGCTTGCCACCAGCAAGCCGCTCGAGGCCGACAGCCGCTTCACTACCAGGCTGCCGCTGCCTTCGAGCGTGGTGCGCACCCTCAGCGCCACGTCCACCCCCTCCTCCACCAGGTCGACCACGCGGTTGGTGACTTCCATCTCGATGCGCACCTGCGGATGGGCGGCGAGGAAGCGCGGCAGCACTTCGCCCAGCACGCCCTGGGCCAGCGTGACCGGGCAGGTCACCCGCACGGTACCGCGCGGTTCGGCCTGTACCCGCAGCACGGCCTCGTCGGCCGCGCTGGCTTCGGTACGCATGGCCGCGCAATGCCGGAAGTAGACCTCGCCGACCTCGGTGAGCGAGAGTTTGCGTGTGGTGCGCTGCAGCAGGCGTACGCCCAGCCGGGTTTCCAGCTCGGCCACGCGGCGCGACAGCCGCGATTTCGGCAGCCCCAGCACCCGCCCCGCCGCGGCGAAGCTGCCTTGCTCCACCACTTCGGCGAAATAAAACATGTCGTTGAGATCTTGCATTGTCCACTCCGGTTGAGTCGCAATTGTCTCACCAGCAGGACAATGATGTGCAGTTTTGGCAACTTATCAAGGTACAGGATCGTCCGCACAATTAATCCATCGCCACATGTTGTGGCACCAACCACACCGAAAGGCCTTTCATGAAACTGCTTCACATCGATTCCAGCGTTCTTGGCGACAACTCCGTTACCCGCGTGTTGACCCAGCGCATCGTCACCGAATGGCAAGCCACGCATCCCGCCACCACGGTGCAACGCCTGGACCTGGCCACCGACGCACCAAGCCACCTGTCTGTCGATTCGCTGGGCTTCCGCCTGGGCAATGACAGCGCCGACCTGTCCGACGTGCAACGCCGTGAAAACACCGTCTCCGAAGCGCTGGTGCAGCAGTTCCTCGACGCCGACGTCGTGGTGATCGGCGCGCCGATGTACAACTTCGCCATTCCCACCCAGCTCAAGGCCTGGATCGACCGCATCGCGCAAGCCGGCCGCACCTTCAAGTACACCGAAAAGGGCCCGGTTGGCCTGGCCGGCGGCAAGACCGTGATCGTGGCCGTGGGCCGTGGCGGCGTGTATTCCAACAGCGAAGGCGGCCGTGCAATGGAACACCAGGAAAGTTACCTGGCAGTGGTGTTCGGCTTCCTGGGCGTGACCGACGTGCGCATCGTGCGCGCCGAAGGCGTGGCCATGGGCCCCGAGGCCAAGGCCAATGCCCTGTCCGCAGCCGAACAGGAAATCAAGTTGCTGACCGCCACGGCGGCCAACCAGGAACAGGTCTCGATCGCCGCATAAACGGCATCTGAAACCATCTTCCTGCCTGCCGGCTTGGCTTGGCCCCGTTCGAGGGCCAGGCCAAGCCGGCAGTTTTACGTCTACCCCGCACAACGGAAAAAAATGGCCGACTGTGCGCAACACACACCCGCAGGCATGAAATAAGGCACAGAATCCGGCAATTTATTCATCGAATACGGCTGCCCCGGCGCGGATCGCGTCGACAGCCGAAAAACCTATGCCGAAACACCGGGGGCTGCGGATGTCGTTGCGATGGCTCGCCTGGATCCTTTTGCTTGCCACCTCGGGCCACGCATTCGCGGCGGACTTCATCTATACCGTCCAGCCCGGTGACCACCCCTGGAACCTGGCCCAGCGCTACCTCAAGAATGCCTCGCTGGGCCCGGCCTTGCGTGAGCTCAACCGTATTCCCGACGACCGCCGCATCATGCCCGGCACGCGCTTGCGCATCCCGCAAGCCTGGCTGAAACTCGAAACTGCGCAGGTGCGGCTGCTGGCCGTCGCCGGCGACACCACGGTACAGCCAGGCGGCACCGGCGCTGTGCGTGCGGCCGAGCCGGGCGAGATGCTGCAGGCACCGTCGAGTCTGCGCACCGGTGCGAACGGCAGCGCCACACTGCAGTTCGCAGACGGCTCCTTGGTGCTGGTGCGGCGCGACTCGGAATTGCAGTTGCAGCAAACCCTGACCCGCAGCCTGGGCCACGCCAGCCTGATCGGCCTGGTGTTGCTGCGCGGCAGCCTGGAAAACCAGGTCACGCCGATCGGTACCTCGGGCGGGCGTTTCGAGATCCGCACCCCGGCGGCGACGGCGGCGGTGCGCGGCACACAGTTCCGCCTGGTCGTCGAACCCCAGACGACTGTGGTGCGCACCGAGGTGCTCGAAGGTGCGGTGAACTTAGCCAACGCCGCGGGCCAGGTCACCGCGCAAGCCGCCCAGGGCAGCGTCGCCCAGACGGGGCAGGCGCCGGGCCAGCCGGTCGCGCTGCTGCCCGCCCCCAGCCTGGACCATTTACCTGAGCGCATCGAACGCCTGCCGATCGATCTACCGATCACACCGCTGGCCGGCGCAGCCGGTTACCGCACACAAATCGCGCCCGATGCGCGCTTCAGCGTGATCGCCTCCGACGAGGCCGCCCTCGCCCCCCGCGTTCGTGCGCGTGACGTCGAAGACGGCCGCTACCTGCTGCGTGTACGGGCCATCGACGCACAGGGTCTGGAAGGTCTGTCGGCCGAACGTGCGCTGGTGGTTCATGCCCGACCCGAGCCACCGCTGCTGATCGAGCCCGCCCCCGACGCGGTCACCACCAGCGAGCGGCCCAGCTTTCGCTGGACGCAGGCCGATCCCGCCCTGACCTACCGGCTGCAGATCACCCGTGCGCAAGAAGCCGCGGCCTTCGACGAACAGGTCCTGGCCGCGGCCAGCGCCCAGCCGGCCAAGGACCTGCCGACAGGCCTCTACCAGTGGCGCATGGCGGCCATCCATTCGGCCAGGGGCCAGGGCCCATGGGGCGACGCGCAGCCGTTTCGCCGGGTGCTGCCCGGCCCGGACGTTCAGATTGCCGCCCCGCAGGACGGCAGCCTGAACCTGCGCTGGCCGGCCCAGCCGCAAACCGCCCGCTACCGGCTGCAAGTCGCGCGTGACGACAGCTTTGCCACACCCCTCGTCGATGTGGAAACCGAACTGCCGCAATACCGGCTGCAGGACCTGAAGCCTGGCCTGCACCACGTGCGGGTGCTGGCCATCGGGGCCGATGCCTACACCGGCCCCTGGGGCGGCGTGCAGACCTTCACCGTATCCGAAACATCGTCACCGTATTGGAGAGCCCTGTGGCTGCTGCTCCCCGCGCTGGTGCTGTTCTGAAGCCCGCCGCACAAACACTCGAACAACCTGCACCGCGTCCGGTGCGGCACGCGGGGTATATGGGGCAGATGGGATATATGGCCTGGTGGTGGCTGGGGAGCGCCGCGCTCGCACTGCTGCTGAGCTGGCAGCACCCCGCCGCCGTGCAGCGGCTCGATCTGCTGGCCTACGACCTGCTGTTGCCGACGCATCCGCCCTCGCAGCACGCGCCAGTGGTCATCGCGATCGATGATGCGAGCCTGGCCGCGCTGGGCCGCTGGCCCTGGTCGCGCGCCGTGCATGCGGCGATGATCGACCGACTGCGCGAAGCCGGTGCCGGCGGGATCGGCATCGCGGTGTTGTTCTCCGAGCCCGACCGGCAAGACCCCGCCGGCGACGCCGCCCTGGCGGCGGCCGTGGCGCGCCATGGCCATGTGGTGCTGGCCGTGGCACCGGCCCGCCTGCCCGACGGCCGCATCGCCGCCACGCCGCTGTTGCCGGCCTTGGCCGTATCCTCTTCGGACAAACCGGTGCCGCAGCCCTTGCTCGGGCATGTGGACGTGGAAATCGACCTGGACGGCCAGTCGCGCGGCATCTTCCTTCGCGCTGGCACCGGCCAGGCCGACCTGCCGGCACTGGCGGCGGCGCTGCTCCCGGACAGCCAGGGCGAGGCACTGCCGCCCACCCGACCGCCGCCACACACCGCGGTCGCTACGGTCACCACGGTCGGGGCCGGCACCTGGGTGCGCAGCCATGAGGCCTTGCTGCCGCGCATCTCAGGGCTGCCCTCGCTGTCGTTCGCTCAGGTCTTGTCGAGCACCGGCAAGCTGGACGGACTACAAGGCCGCACGGTGTTCATCGGTGTTACCGCCACCGGCCTGGGCGGGGCGTTGACCACGCCGCTGGCGGCGCAGCATACGTCGCTGCCCGCCGTGCTGTTCCACGCGCAGGCTTTCGAGGCGCTGCAAAGCCATTCCGTGATTCAGCGTGCCGGCTGGCCGCTGGTGGCGGCGCTTGACTTGCTGGCCGTCAGCAGCCTGGCCTTCTGGCCCGCGCGTTTGCGCCGGCGGGCCCTGCTGGCCGGCGCCCTGCTCGGCCTGCCGCTGGCGCTCAGTGCCTTGTCGATGGCCGTCTTCCAGCTCTGGTTGCCCCCGGCCGCGCCGACCCTGGCCCTGGCCGTGGCCTTCACCTTCTGGATGGCGCACAAGCTGCGCCGCGCCAACCGCAAGCTCATGCGCACGCGCCAGCATGCCCAGGCCACGCTGCAGGCCATCGACGATGCGGTGCTGACCATCGATGCACGACAGCGCACGGTAGGCTTCGCCAACCCGACGGCGGTGCTGCAGGCCGGCGGACGGCCGATGCTCGGGCTGCCGCTGCAGGCCGCGTATCCGCTCATGGCCGAGAGCATGCAGCGGCTGCTCGATGCCGTCGACAACTGCCTGGCGCAGCCGCGTCGCACTCAACTGAGTGAACTGCTGAACCTGCAGGCCCCCGAGGGCCCGCGCGCGCTGCGGGCCACCGTCAATCCGCTGCACAGCCCCGAGGGGCGGCTCGACGGCGCGGTGCTGGTCTTCGCCGACGTCACCGACGCCATCACCGCCGCGCGCGAACTCGATCGCGCCGCCAGCCACGACCCGCTGACCGGTCTGCCCAACCGTACGCTGCTGCACGAGCGGCTGGGCAAGACCCTGTCGCGGGTACAGCGCCGTGGCAGCATGGCCGCGGTGCTGTTCCTCGACCTGGACCGCTTCAAGCACATCAACGACAGCCTCGGCCACCGCATGGGCGACGAGGTGCTGAAGGTGCTGGCCCAACGGCTGCGCAGCCTGTGCCGCGACACCGACACCGTGGCGCGTTGGGGCGGCGACGAATTCGTCATGATCCTCGAAGACATCGACGGGCAGGAAGGCGCCGCCATCGCCGCGGCCAAGGTCGTCGAGGCGCTGTCGCAAGACATCGAACTGGACACCGGCTACAACCATGTGCGCCTGCCCAGCGCCGGCAGCGTGGGCGTGGTGCTGGTCCCGCAGGACGGCATGGAAATGGAGGAACTGCTGTCCAAGGCCGACATGGCCATGTACCGTGCCAAGGCCCAGCCGCGCGCCAGCTTCCAGTTCTGGTCGAACGAGATCAACACCCGCATGCATGACCGGCTGGCGCTGGAGATCGCGCTGCGCCAGGCCTTGCGCGAGGATCTGTTCGTGCTGTACTACCAGCCGCAATTCGCCTTCAGCGGCCGGCATCTGGTAGGCATGGAGGCGCTGATGCGCTGGCAGCGCACGCCGGCGCAACTGGTGCCGCCGGGCGGCTTCATCGGGGTGGCCGAAGAGTCCGACCTGATCGTCGACATGGGGGCCTGGGCCGTGCTGCAGGTCGCGCGTCAACAAGCCGCATGGCTGCGCGCCGGCAAGCAACCGGTGCCGGTGGCGGTCAATGTCTCGGCGCGCCAGTGCCTGAACCGGGACCTGGTGCAGGTGGTGCGCCTGGCGCTGGCCGAGACCGGTATCCCGCCGCATTTGCTGCGGCTGGAGATCACCGAAACCACCGCCATGACCGACGCCGACCAGGTGATCGGCCTGCTGCGCGAGGTGCGCGCGCTCGGCGTGGGGCTGTCGGTGGACGACTTCGGCACCGGTTATTCGTCGCTGGCCTATCTCAAGCGATTTCCGATCGACGAGCTCAAGATCGACCGCTCGTTCGTGAAGGATGTCGCCAGCGATCCGCATGACGCCGCCATCGTGCGCGCCACCATCGTGCTGGCCCATGGCCTGGGCCTGAAGGTGGTGGCCGAAGGGGTGGAGACCGAGGCGCAAAGCAGCTTTCTCGCCGCACACGGCTGCGACACCGCCCAGGGCTATCTGTTCGGCCGGCCGTTGCCGCTGGACGGTGCGACGCGGCTGTTGGTTTAGGCGGGTCGCGGCTTGCGCAGCGGATGGCTCCTGAAGCGTTTGCCCCAGTCGACCAATAGCCCGAACCCGGAATAGGTCGCCAGCAGCAGGCGGTTGGCCCAGGTCCTCTGGTAGACGAACACCTGGCTGCGCAGCTTCTCGATATTGCTGCTTTGCTGCGAATACTGGGGGTCGCCGTAGCCGTAGTCCACCAGGGTGATGTGCTGGTGTTCGATGAGATCCTCGATGGCCAGGTGCAGGATGGAGGTGCCGGGTGAATCAGTGGCCAGGCTCTGGTCGTAGAGGATGTTGTGCACGTGGTAGGTGGTGTGCGAGCGGATGCCGATCACAACCGCACACGACCTGTCGCCGCCATGCAGCACGTAACACAGCGCGATCTTGCGCTGTACCAAGGCCTTGTACTGCGCTTCGTTCATCATCTGGACTTCGGCATGGGGCAAGGCGATTTGCCGGATGCTGGCCAGCAGCAGCGGGATGTGCTCAAGGCCGTCAATGCGGGTCAGCCGCAACGGCCCGGTGCACCTCTCCAGCAGCTTGATCTGGCGCTGCAGGTTGTAGCGCTTCTTGGCCTTGAACCGGGCCAGGTACTCGGCGTAATGCCCGGGCAAGGGTGTGGTCTGGCAGGTGCGCCAGCCATCCTTGATGTAGAAGCCGTAGCGCTTGCGCAGATAACTCGAGCCTGTCAGCGTGCGGTAGAAGTCGCTTTCCGCGGGAATGGCCTGCATGGCGATGCTGCTGGTCTGCGGAAATGCCTCGAATATGAAATCGAACAGCATCTCCAGCACCGCCGGATCGTGCGGCGCCAGCGGGATGCTGCCCAGCAGCGCCGTCGTCTTCAGCCGCAAGCGTGCCACCGCCTTCCCGCCCAGAGCCAGACTCAAGGTGCGGCGGCCGGCGCGCAGTGGCACCACGCCAACGATGCGGTGGCTGTCGGTTTCCCGCAGCAGTACCAGCTTCTGCGTGTTCTTGATGTTGGGAACGGCCGAGATGAACTCGAAATAGGCCGGCGTCTGAAACACCGCCTCGGGGCTGTCGCTGTGCACGACCAAGGCTTCCCAGCTTTTCTGCAGCCAGGGCTCGACCGCGCCCGATTCGGCTTCCACGACACTGAAGCTCAGACCCAATGCCGGGAAATGTGAAATGCTGGCCTCGATCATTGGTGGCAGCCGGTTCACATGGTCCATGCCCTGCGCGGCGCCCGCGTCAGACCAATCGCTTTCGTAGAAGGGTCGGATCGGCAAGCGCCACTTTACAGCAGCGACACATTTGCACCAAAAAGGCAATTGGACTGGTCACTATTTCGGTCATATTTGAGATCCCTCATACCCATCAAAGCTACCCAAGGATTTCTTCAGATACTTTTCTTCTAACCAAGGAAAAATTTAATCGTTCCTTGTTGGCCCCTGCATCCCTACATTCGTTGTCAGTCGGTCCGGTTTTCGGGCTGCCGATCCGCTTTTTTTTGATGCACACCATGACCACGACTGCCGTACTCACGCGCCCGCAAAACGCCTCTGCTGAAGCCAGTTCCGCGCCCACGCAATCCTTCGAAGTCCGCCCCTTCGATGCGCCGCTGGGCGCCGAAGTGATCGGCCTCGACCTCTCCACGCCCCTGGGAGAAGCCGACTTCGCGCGCATCCATCGCGCCCATCTGGACCACCATGTGCTGGTCTTCCGCGACCAGCGCATCACGCCCGCGGAGCAGGTCGCCTTCAGCCGCCGTTTCGGTCCCTTGCAGATCCATGTGCTGCGGCAATTCCAGCTGCCGGGCCATCCGGAGATCCTGCGCATCTCCAACGTCCTGGAAAACGGCCAGCCGATCGGCCTGGGCGATGCGGGTCATTTCTGGCACTCCGACCTTTCCTACAAGCAAAAGCCGAGCCTGGGTTCGATGCTGCATGCGCAGGAACTGCCGAGCGAGGGCGGCGACACCTTGTTTGCCAATATGCACACGGCCTGGGACACGCTGCCACCGGCGCTGCAGGACGAGGTGCGCACGCTGCGTGCCGAGCACAGCTACCTCACCAAATACGCCGAGCTGCAGGCACGCAGCCCGTGGCGGCCCAATCTCACGCCGGAGCAGATCGCCGAGGTCGAGCCGGTGGTCCATCCCGTGGTGCGCACCCATCCCGAGACCGGACGCAAGGCCTTGTTCGTCAGCGAACATTTCACCGGCCGCATCGTCGATGTGCCCGAGGCCAGGAGCCAGGCGCTGCTGGCGCAACTGTTCGCGCACAGCGTGAAGCCCGAGCATGTCTACCGCCACCAGTGGAAGCCCTACGACATGGTGTTCTGGGACAACCGCTCGCTGATGCACCTGGCCGCCGGCACGCCCGACCACCTGCGCCGCAAGCTCTACCGCACCACCATCGAAGGCAACGCGGTGTTCTGAACGCCGCAATCCCCAAGCCACCATAAAACAGGTATTCCCATGCAATCCACGCCATCACTCAAAACCACCACGCGCCGCAGTCTCGGTGCACTCGCCGCCAGCCTGGCCTTGCTCGCCACCGGCAGTTTCTCCGCCACCGCAGCACACGCCGAAGGCCAGTTGCGCATCGCAGAGCAGTTCGGCATCGTCTACCTGCTGCTCAACGTGGCGCAGGAGCAGAAACTCATCGAAAAACACGGTAAGGCTGCCGGTGTGGACATCAAAGTCGAATGGCTCAAGCTCTCGGGCGGCTCGGCCGTGAACGACGCGCTGCTCTCCGGCAACATCGACATCGCGGGCGCCGGCGTCGGCCCGCTGCTGACCATCTGGGACCGCACCTACGGCAAACAAAACGTGCGCGGCGTGGCCTCGCTGGGCAACTTTCCGTATTACCTGGTCAGCAACAACCCGGTGGTGAAGACGATTGCCGACTTCAGCGACAAGGACCGCATCGCCGTGCCGGCCGTCGGTGTGTCGGTGCAGTCGCGGGTGCTGCAGCTGGCCTCGGCCAAGCGCTGGGGCGACGCGCAGTACAAGAAGCTCGACGCGGTGCAGGTGCCGCTGCCACATCCCGATGCGGCGGCCGCCATCATCAGCGGTGGCACCGAGATCACCGGCCACTTTGGCAATCCGCCGTTCCAGGAGCAGGAACTGGCCGGCAACCCCAAGGCCCACATCGTGCTGAACTCCTACGACGTGCTCGGCGGCCCTTCGTCGGCTACGGTGCTCTACGCCACCGAAAAATTCCGCAAGGACAACCCGAAGACCTACAAGGCCTTCGTCGCCGCGCTCGACGAAGCCGCGCAGTTCGTGACCGGTCACCCCGAGCAGGCCGCCGACATCTACCTCAAGGTGGGCCAGGCCAAGATCGACCGCAATCTGCTGATCAAGATCATCAAGAACCCCGAGGTGCAGTTCAAGATCGCGCCGCAGAACACCTATGGTCTGGCCGAGTTCATGCACCGCGTCGGCGCGATCAAGAACAAGCCAGCCTCGGCGCGCGACTACTTCTTCGACGACGCCCACGTCGCCGCGGGCAACTGATGGAAGCGGCCGCATCGCCCCTGCTGCAGGTTGACGGCGTCAGCCTCGAATACCACACCCCGGAACGTGTGGTGCGGGCCACGCACCGCGTGAGCTTCGACGTGTTCGCTGGTGACCGTTATGTGCTGCTCGGCGCCTCGGGCTGCGGCAAGTCCAGCCTGCTCAAGGCGGTGGCCGGCTTCGTGCCGCCGCGCGAGGGCGAGATCCGCCTGGCCGGCCAGCGCGTGAGCCAGCCTGGGCCGGACCGCGTCGTGGTGTTCCAGGAATTCGACCAGCTGCCGCCGTGGAAAACCGTGCGCGAAAACGTGATGTTCCCGCTGCTCGCCTCGCGCACGCTCGGCCGCAAGGAAGCCACCGAGCGTGCCAGCCATTACCTCGCCAAGGTCGGCCTGAGCGACTTCGCCGATGCCCATCCACACACCTTGTCGGGCGGCATGAAGCAGCGTGTGGCGATTGCCCGCGCGCTGGCCATGCAGCCCCGGGTGCTGCTGATGGACGAACCCTTCGCCGCCCTCGACGCCCTCACCCGCCGGCGCATGCAGGAAGAGCTGCTGGCGCTGTGGGACGAGTTCCGTTTCACCCTGATCTTCGTCACCCATTCGATCGAGGAAGCCCTGGTGGTGGGCAACCGCATCGGCCTGCTGTCGCCCCACCCCGGCCGGCTGCGCGCCGAGATCAACAGCCACCAGTTCGACCTGCAGAGCCAGGGCGGCGAAGAATTCCAGGCCACGGCGCAGCGCATCCACCGGCTGCTGTTCGAGCATGAATCCGCCAATGAAGCCCAGCAACGGAAGGCCGCATGAACACCGCCACATTCAACCTGCCGCGGCACACCGACGCGACTGAACCGGCTTACGCGCCGACGACTGTGCGTCTCGCGCCATTGCCACCATCCTCACAAGTACCACCCGTGCGCCCCGAAGCCGAATACATCCTCCCTCCACTCGGCGACGTGGCACCCGAGCGCACCCTGCCCTGGTCCACCAAGATCTGGCAACAAGGCGGCGTGCGCAAGGCCGTGATCCTGCTCGCACTGGCGGCCCTGTGGGAGCTCGTCGCCCGCATCCAAAACAACGACCTGCTGCTGCCCAGCTTTCTGCAGACGGCCCGTGCGCTGGCCGAAGGCCTGGCCAGCGGCGAACTCGTCGAAAAAACCCGACTCTCGCTCGGCGTGCTGCTGCAAGCTTATGTGATCGGCATTGCCGCCGCCTTCGGCCTGACCACGCTGGCCGTATCCACCCAGTTCGGCCGCGACCTGCTGACCACCCTGACCTCGATGTTCAACCCGCTGCCCGCCATCGCCCTGCTGCCGCTGGCCCTGCTGTGGTTCGGCCTGGGCAACCACAGCCTGGTCTTCGTGCTGGTGCATTCGGTGCTGTGGCCGCTGGCCTTGAACATGTACGCCGGCTTCCAGGGTGTGCCCGAGACCCTGCGCATGGCCGGGCGCAACTACGGCCTGCGCGGCATGCGCTACGTGCTGCAGATTTTGGTGCCGGCCGCCCTGCCCGCCATCCTCGCCGGCCTGAAGATCGGCTGGGCCTTCGCCTGGCGCACCCTGATCGCGGCCGAGCTGGTGTTCGGCGCCTCTTCAGGCAAGGGCGGCCTGGGCTGGTACATCTTCCAGAACCGCAATGAGCTCTACACCGACAAGGTGTTCGCCGGGCTGGTGCTGGTGATCCTGATCGGCTTGCTGGTGGAAACGCTGGGCTTTCACACGCTGGAGCGGTTGACGGTGCGCAAGTGGGGTGTGCAGCGTTGAGCCGCACCGCCGTCCTCAGTCCAGCAACTGTCCCAGGCGGCCCCAGCGCACACCTTCGGGCCCGGAGGAAAACCACACCTGGCGCGCCAGGCCCAGGATGTCCTGCAGGGGCACGGTCCCGAAGCTGCGCGAGTCGACCGTGTTCAGGCGGTTGTCACCGAGCACAAACACCTGCCCGTCGGGCACGGTGAGTTCCAGTTCTTCAGCGGGCGGCGCAGCGGCGCGGTTCATCCCGGGCCCGGCAACGGCGGGTGCCGAGGAAGGACTCCACTGCACCTGCCATTGGCGCTCTTCGATGCCTTCGGTGGCGCGGGCATCGGAGCCGGTGGAAGCATCGCGGCGCAGCGCTGCGCCGTTGACCCAGACCTGGCGTCCCTGCAGCCGAACCCTGTCCCCTGGCAGGCCGATCACCCGTTTGATGTAGCGCACACTGCGGTCGTTCGGATAGGCCAATATGGCGATGTCGCCGCGGTGTACGCCCTGCTTGCATCCCGGGCAGTTGTAGCGCTTGTCGGCCCAGATCATGTCCCCCGGCAAGACGCTGGGGGCCATGCTGCTGGATGGAATGCGAAAAGGTTCGACCTGGTGCGCGCGTACATACAGGCTCAGCAACGGTAGCGCCAGCAGATCGCACACCACGAACACCAGGGCATAGACGCCGCTGGTCTGCCAGGCCCGGGCCGGGCCGCCCCCGTGGCGGCGGGCGGCCTGCCAGGCCTGGCCGATGGCATAAGCCCACACGCCCAGGGTCGCCCCCAGGCCCAGCAACAGCGTGGGCAGCATCAGGCCACTGGGCAGATACAGCGCCACCAGCGCCACGCCGGGCACACACAGCAGGGCAAAGACCAGGAAGATCCAGATCGCACGGTTCGGCTCGCCGTTGTAGAGCTGGCCAAAACCGGGAAGGACCAGCGAAGCCGCGGCGGCCAGCCAGGGACGGCGCGCGGTCAAAGGGGTGGATGTCTGCATGCAATGCTCCTTGGAGTGCAAAAGTCGAAATCAAAAAATCTGCGGACCTACAGCGCCGCACCGGCAAGCCACAGGCCCAGCACAAAACCGCACAGTTGGCTCAGACCCAGGGCCCCGCCGCCGACCAGGCCGGTGGCGGTCCAGAACCAGCGCCATCGGCTCCAACGCGGCGCCGGCATGGGCGCACCGGGTTCGATACGAAGCGGCGCAGCCGGCAGGGCCCGCATGACACGCCCGGTGAAATCGGGCGGAGGCCGCAGCGCGGCCTGTTGCATCAGGGCGTCGAGGTCTTGCTCATCCATGGGGGGACTCCTTCTCGGTGGGGGCTTGCAGCAGGCTGCGCAGCCGTTGTTTGGCGCGGTGCACACGCGTCTTGACGGCGGACAGGCTGTCGCCCTCGATACGGGCCACATCGGCCAGGGCCAGTTCCTGCACATACACCAGGGCCAGCACACTGCGCTCGGCCATGGGCAACTGACGCAAGGCGGCTTGCAGACGCGCCCGGTCCTGCCCCCGGGCCAGGCGTTGCTCGGGCCCGGGCTGTGCGCAGGCCGGCTCCTCAGGGCCCTGGCCAAGCACCTCGCGCCGCTGGGCCGCGCTCTGCAGAAAGTTGCAGGCCAGGTTGTGGGCGATGGTGAACAACCAGGTGCTGAATTGGGCACGCTCGGGCGAGAAATCGGGCAGATGGAGCCAGGCCCGCAGATAAGTTTCCTGGGCCAGGTCTTCTGCGTGCGCCTGCGAAAGACCCATGCGTCCCAGGAAACCAAACAGCGGTCGCTGGTAACGCGCCACCAGTTCGGCAAACGCCTGCGGCTCTCCGCAGCGGATGCGCTGCAGAACGGCGGAGTCGTTCAAGCCGGACTCCGTACACGAGTACGGGTCGAAAGTGGGTTCTGCATGGGTTGCCTCGGTTGCCGGACAGGATGGTCTGCAGGCTTATACCGGGCAGCGAGGAAAAAGTGACACGGCCGTTCGAACCGGTCGCAGCCGAGTCCGTATTCGCCGCGACCTTCAGCGCATCCAGCAAGTGCTGAGGCAAGCGCAACGAGATCGAACACCCCCAGGCTTGCTCACTTCGTGTGGCCGCCAACCCCCTTGCAGGGGGCAACACCAGTGGCCGGGCAGAGCCGGTTCCACGGTGTTCCTGGAATTGACCGCTTCCACCTGGTCGATGTGAGTTCAGTCAGATATTTCCCTGTCTCCAGCGTAAGCTCAAATGTGCTTCTTCACCCAGGCCACGTACTGGTCCATCCAGCCCTGCAGAAAAGCCTTGCTGGCCTCCCCGATGCTGCCGTCGGCATTGAACAGCCCGTCCTTGGCCTGGATGAAGGCTTCGGGCTGGCCCAGCGTGGGCACGTTGAGGTAGGCCAGCACGTTGCGCAGGTGCTGCTGCGCCAGCGCCGTGCCGATGGCGCCGACCGACACGCCGATCACGCCGGCAGGTTTGCCGCCCCACGCGCTCTGGCCGTAGGGGCGCGAGGCCTGGTCGATGGCGTTTTTCAGCACGCCGGGCATGGAGCGGTTGTATTCGGGGGTGACGAACAGCAGCGCCTGCGCGCCAGCGATCTTCGCCTTGAAGCTCTTGACCGCATCGGACGGGCTGCCGTCGTCGTCCTGGTTGTACAGCGGCAGTTCGCCGATCGGCGCCAGCTCGAAGCTGAAATCGGCGGGCGCGAGCTTGGGCAGCGCCAGGGCCAGCTTGTGGTTGAACGATTCCTTGCGCAGGCTGCCGACAACAACGGCGACTTTGATTTGGCTCATGGGGTCTCCAGTAAAACGGATGGAACAACACGCCGCCTCGCATGAACGCAGGGCGTAGCGTAGGGCTTAGGATGCAGGTGCCATCATCGCCGTTTCACGCGCAGTCTGCAGGCCCAGACTCTCCAAGGCATTTTCCCTGCCGGCCCGTGCCCAGCCGGAGTCTGCGATCATTGCCACATGAGTTCCATGCCCAAGCCTTCCCATCCCGACGTCCTGGTGGCCTGCCTCTGCGCCGACTGGTGCGGTAGCTGCCGCGAATACCGCAGCCGCTTCGACCAGGTGCAGTCGTCATTCCCCGAGGCCCGCTTCGTGTGGGTCGACATCGAGGACCAGGCCGAGCTGGTGGACCCGGTGGAGGTGGAAAACTTCCCGTCGATCATGGTGCTGGTCGACGGCCAGACGCGTTTTTTCGGCACCGTGCTGCCCCATCTGGAGACGCTGGAGCGCCTGGTCAAAGCCCAGATCGAAACCCCAGCCATCGCCGCACCGCAAAGCCCGGAGGTATTGGCGCTGGCCCAGCGCCTGCAGGCTTCTACGGCCTGATCAGGGCTTTATCAGGGCTTGTCTGGCGGTGGGCTCGCTGGCTCCGCCGGCTCGGCAGGCTTGACCGTGGGCTTGATGAGCGCGGGCGGCGGCGAAGCGGCGGCGGCAGGCGAAGCCACTCCGGCGTCCTCGGCCTCTTCCGCACCAATCACCAGGTACCGCTGCACCAGCGCAAAAAACCGTTCATAGAAGGCGTCGCTGGCAATCGTTTCGCTGCCGACCTTGATCATCGCGTCGCTGCTCGATGAAAAAGGCAAGGACACCGAGCCCAGCGCCCCCACCCCGAGGCTGGCGGAGTTGTTGCTCTTCTTCAGCGCATAACGGTCTTGCAGCGCGGTGACAAAGCCGAGCGTGACCTTGCCGTCGCGGGTCTCGGCGGTGCAGACCACCCGGATCTCGATCTGCACATGGGTATCGGTGTCGGGCTGGAAGTTTTTCGTGCCCTGCACCAGGTCGACGTTGCTGGTGGCGATCAGGTAGCCCTGGCTCAACAGCGCACGCCGCGCGGACTCGCAGGTCTGCTTCGGCGTGGCGTCGAACATGCGGGAAAAGGTGTCGTTGGAGTTGAAGTGTTCCTGCTGAGGCAGCGGCTTGGGCGGAACCATGTTGCCGCAGCCCGCCAGGGTGGCACACGCGGCCAGTACCCCAGCCTGCGCCAGGCGGCGAAAACGGCTGAAGGTGTCTATCGATTCAAACGCCATACTTTCCATATTCTGCATGTGGTCGATTCGTTGCTTTCAAAGAACATAATGCGTCGGCTCGCCGGACAGCACCGACAAGTCCAGGGGCCGCACCGCCCCCATCCAGATGGCATGGTCGCGGTGGTCCACCAGGTCGTTACCCGTCAGCGGGTGAATGAAGACCACCAGGTCGCCGCGGTGCATCGCCAGCCATGGCACCAGGGTGCCGAACACCTCGGGCAAGAAGGCCAGCTGGCAGCTCCAGTCCGGGTGCGGGCCCACCGGCTTTTCATGCACACGGCCCATCTTCAGTGCGAACAGCTCGGCGGCACGTTCACACAGGGCGCGCGCCCGTGCCAGGCTGTCGGCATCGAAATAAACGTGGGCATGGAATCCCAGGATGCGCGCTGCTCCGGAAAGTTCTTTCGTCGATGGCTGGGATGGTGTCATGCGAAATTCCGTAACGGTGGCGGCAAACGTGCATTGTGACGCCGCCGGAAGTCCCCCGGACGCTCATGGGGAGAACTTCACTTTCCGTAACGCGAGCGTCACGGCATCTACACAAAAAAAGCCGCGGGCATGGTGCCGGCGGCTTTGGGCTTTGCAGTGGACGCTGGCTTAGAAACCTGCCAGCACCGCACCCTTGAATTCGGTCTGGATGAACTTGCGGACTTCTTCCGAATGGTAGGCCTTGGCCAGCTTGGCCACCCAGGGCTTGTCTTTGTCCTGCTCGCGCACGACCAGGACGTTCACGTAAGGCGACTTGGCGCTTTCCTGAGCGATCGCGTCCTTCTGCGGATTCAGGCCGGCGGACAGCGCGAAGTTGGTGTTGACGGCCGAGGCGTCGAGGTCGTCGAGCGAGCGCGCCAGTTGCGCGGCTTCGAGTTCGACGAACTTGATCTTCTTGGGGTTGTCGGTCACGTCCAGCGGCATGGCCTTCAGGCCGGCTTCGGCTTTGAGCTTGATCAGGCCCAGGTCCTGCAACACCAGCAGCACGCGGCCGCCATTGGTCGGGTCGTTCGGAATGCCGAAGCGTGCGCCCTCTTTCAGGTCTTTCAGGTCCTTGACCTTCTTGGAGTAGATGCCGATCGGGAAGTTGACGGTATAACCCACCGACACCAGCTTGTAGCCGCGGTCCTTGACCTGCTGGTCGAGGAAGGGCTTGTGCTGGTAACTGTTGGCGTCCAGGTCGCCGGCGGCCAGCGCGGCGTTGGGCTGGATGTAGTCGCTGAACTCGACGATCTGGATCTTCAGGCCGTCTTTTTCGGCGACCTTCTTGACCTGTTCGAAGATCTGGGCGTGCGGGCCCGCGGTGACACCGATCTTCAGGGGTTTGTCTTGCGCGAAGGCGGCACCGGTGAAGGCCAGGGCGGCAGTGGACACGGCAATGGCCAGCGCGGATTGGATCAGAAAGCGTTTTTGCATGAAGGTTTTTTCCTCGGTTGAAATTCTGGATTTATTTATGGCTGAGCCTGCGCACCAGCCAGTCACCGCCGCTTTGCACCAGCTGCACGAACAAGATCAGCACCAGCACCACGGCCAGCATGACTTCGGGCAGGAAACGCTGGTAGCCGTAACGGATGCCCAGATCGCCCAGGCCACCGCCGCCGATGGCGCCGGCCATGGCCGAATACCCGGTGAGGCTGACAAAGGTGATGGTGAGGCCGCCCACGATGCCAGGCAGCGCCTCGGGCAGCAGCACCTTCCAGACGATCTGGCTGGTGGTCGCCCCCATGGCCTGCGCGGCTTCGACCAGGCCGTGGTCGACCTCGCGCAACGCCGCCTCCACCAGCCGGGCCACGAAGGGCGCGGCGGCAATCGTCAGCGGCACCACGGCGGCGGCCGTGCCGATCGACGAGCCGGTGATGAAACGCGTGAGCGGAATGATCGCCACCAGCAGGATGATGAAAGGCGTGGAACGCACGGCGTTCACGATGCCGCCGACGACGCGGTTGGCCGCCGCGTTCTGCAGCACGCCGCCGGCGTCGGTGAGGCGCAGGAACACGCCGAGCGGCACACCGATCAGTGCGCCCACCAGGCCGGAGATGCCGACCATGACGATGGTCTCCCACAGCGAGCTCACGAACAGCTCCAGCAGGGCTTGCGAAAAATTAGCGAACATGGGCCAGTTCCTGCTTAGCGTGCATGTGGGGAGCGGGAGGCACGGCGCTCGCGGATTCCTGAATCACTTCCTGCACCGCCACGCCGGCCGTGCGCAGGTGCGCCACCGCCGCCTGCAGTTGCTCGCGCGCACCGCGGGCGAACACCGCCAGAGTGCCGAAGGGCTGGCCCTGGATCTCGTCGATCTGGCCGTGCAGGATGCTGAGGTCGATGCCGAAACGGCGAATCACGTCGGACAGCAGTGGCTGGTCTGAGCCCAGGCCGGCGAAAGCCAGGCGCAGCAGTTGTCCCTCACCGACCGGACCGGCCGACATCAGCGCACGGATGCGCACGAGCACGCTTTCAGGCAGCGCCTGCGGCACGATCTCATCGATCAGGCTGCGCGTGGTGGCATGCTGCGGCCGCGTGAAGACATCGATCACCGGGCCGCTTTCGACGATGCGCCCGGCATCGATCACGGCCACGCGGTCGGCCACCTGCTTGATGACCTGCATCTGGTGCGTGATCAGTACGATGGTCAGGCCGAATTCGCGGTTGATCTGGCGCAAAAGGCCGAGGATGGAGCGCGTGGTCTCGGGGTCGAGCGCCGAGGTGGCCTCGTCGGACAACAGCACCTTGGGCCGGTTGGCCAGTGCCCGGGCAATGCCCACGCGTTGCTTCTGCCCGCCGCTGATCTGCGCCGGAAACCGGTCGCGCAGCGTACCCAGGCCCACCAGTTCGAGCAGCGGCTCCACCCGGGCCTTGATCTCAGTGGCGCCGAGGCCGGCGATTTCGAGCGGCAGCGCCACGTTGTCGAACACCGTGCGCGAAGACAAGAGATTGAAATGCTGGAACACAATGCCGATGTCGCGCCGCGCCACCCGCAAGGCGTCGCCGTCGAGCGTGGTGAGCTCGCGCCCGCCCACCAGCACCTGGCCCGAAGTGGGCCGGCTCAGCAGGTTGATGACGCGCACCAGCGAGCTCTTGCCGGCACCGCTGCGGCCGATGATGCCGTAGACCTCGCCCTGCTTGACTTCGAGGTTCACGCCACGCAGCGCCTCGACGGGGCCGGACGACCCCTGGTAGGTTTGAACAATATCCCGTAGCGCGATCATGAAAGCCTGTCCGACCGGTGTTGGGCGCGTCAAGGCACGCATCCGGTACTTTTTGTAAAGAACAAGTCGATAATTTACAGGCAAATCGATGGATGTCTAAATAATATTAAATTTGATCATTAGACTAATTTGGTCTTTTGAATTTCCCTCAAACCCGGGATCCATGGCTTCGCGCTCTTGGTCTTGGGTATGCTCGGAGCCTTCCGCCGCCAGGCACCCTCCTCACTTCATGCAAGCAAGCGGCATCCTTCTCCACATCGCCGGCCTCTGGATGTTGTCCACGCTGGACGCCACCGGCAAACTGCTCGTCATGGGCGGCTTGCCGGTGCTGATGGTTTCCTGGTTCCGCTACACGGTGCATGTGGCGCTGATGACCGCCATCGTCGTGCCGCGCCGCGGCCGCGCCATCTGGCGCACCCATTCGCTGCGCGGGCAGTTGCTGCGCGGCGCGCTCATGATCGCCACCACCGTGCTGTTCTTCTCGGTGCTGGGCCGGCTGCCGTTGGCAGAAGGCACGGCGATGAACTTCATGGCACCGCTGTTCCTGATGGCGCTGGCGCCCTGGCTGCTGGGCGAGCCGAGCCGGCTGCACCGCTGGATCGGCGTATTGGCGGGCTTCGCGGGCATGTTGATCGTGGTGCGCCCCGGCGCGCAGCTCGACCCGGTCGGCGTGGCGCTGGGCCTGCTCACGGCGCTGGCCTTCGCCTGCTTCCAGGTGGTCACGCGGCGCCTGGCGGCCGATGACCCGCTGACCACCAACTACTACGGCGGCGTGTTCGGCGCGGTGGCGCTCACGCTGGCCCTGCCCTGGTTCTGGAGCGATCTGCCCCTCACCGGCCGGCAATGGCTGCTGCTGGCCTCGACCGGCGTGACCGGCTTCATCGGGCATTGGCTGCAGATCACCGCCTACAGCCGCGCGCCAGCCACCTTGCTGGCGCCATTCAGCTACCTGCAGATCGTGGCGGCGACCACCCTGGGCTGGCTGCTGTTCGACCAGTTGCCCGGCCGCACCACGGCGATGGGCATCGGGCTGATCTGCCTGGCGGGCATCGGCGTGGCACTCACCGAAGCCTATCGGGCTCGCCGGCTCAACGGTTCGGCAGCACCCGAGCCACAAAAACAAAGCGCCCGTACAGGGCGCTTGTGAAACAACCGGCAGCGGCGCGCTGGCGCCGCTTTGGCATCAACCGCCCTTGTGGGGACGCTTGCCAGGGTTCTTCTTGCTGCGGGTTGCAACACCGCGTTCCAGGCTGCGCTTTTGGCCGCGGCTCACGGGGTTGGTATAGCCTGGCATGGGCACGGGCTTGGGCGCGCAGCGGTCGCTTTCTGTTCTGATGACTTTGGCCATGAATGACTCCGATAAATAAAGGGGAACCCGGTATTAGGCCACAGCGCGGGGCTGAAACTGGCAGTGTGCCGTCAGGGTGACGGCATCGGGCGGTGGATTGTAAGGGACGGGAGGGCCTCAGCGGGCGGCTTCGGCCTCGTCCATGGCCTTGCAGGAGGGCGAGCACACCACTTGCGACTGGCCGAGCAGCTTGCGCGTCGTCATCAGCGAGCGTGTGCGGTGCTTGCCGCAGAGGAAACACGACATGGTCGCGCCGCCGAACGAGGCGGCCACCGCGAAGGGCGAGCCCGAAACTTTGGATTTGTAGCGCAGGCCGTCTGCCAGCACCGCGGTCTTGGCATCAGCCTTGGCCATGGATTGTCCCTTTCTGTTCACCGCGCATGGCGCGTTCAATGGCGTCGCGGGCAAGCCGCTCGGCCGTCATGGCTGCATCGAGCGAGGAACGGCACAGGCCGGCCACGTCGTAGTGCAGGTTTTCGTAAAGTTCCGCCGCAGCGGGATGGGCGTCGAGCAAGGCGCCGAGTTCGGCACCCGAGGGAATGACGTGAAACTCATTCACCAGATGCTCGACCACGGAACGGTATTGCTCGGCCCCCACCGGCGCCGCGCTGTGCTCCAGCCGCTCAAGCAGCCGGGCCAGCACATGGGTGACGGTCAGGTTCGAGGAAGAAGACTGGGGTTGGGTAGCGTTCATGCATCGAATTTGGGGTGGAAAGGCCGAAAAACAAGGTGCGGCCCGGCTGGAGCCGCGCCTGTCATCGGTGCGAAATGAATGGAAATTGAATGAAAAATGGCCCCGGATCAGCATGGCACGCCGCACTGACGCAAGAGTTGCGCCGTCTCGAACATGGGCAGACCCATGATGCCTGAATAGGAGCCACTGATGTGGGAAATAAACCCCGCCGCCCTGCCCTGCACCGCATAGGCGCCGGCCTTGCCCAGCGGTTCGCCGCTGGCCACGTAGCGCAGCACCTGGGGACGGCTCAGGGCGGCGAAGCGCACTTTGGAGTCGCTCAGGGCCTGGACGCGCCGGCGCTTGTGCTGCACGGCCACCGCCGTCAACACGCGGTGTTCGCTCCCGGAGAGCTCCAGCAGCATGCGCGCGGCATCTTTGGCGTCGGCCGGTTTGCCGTAGATGCTGCGGCCGAGCGCCACCGTGGTGTCCGAGCACAGAATCGGTGCCGGCGGCAGGCCGCGGCGCTTGAGCCTGGCCACGGCCGCGTCGAGCTTCAGCCCGGTGACGCGCTTCACGTAGGCGGCGGGCGCCTCGTTTTTCAGCACCGCTTCAAGGCCTTCGGCGTCTTCGCCGGCGTCTGGGAGCAGCAGTTCATGGCGCACACCCAATTGCGTCAGCAGTTGGCTGCGGCGCGGGCTTTGCGAGGCGAGATAGACGAAATCAGTCATGGTTGTTCAAGGCCGGGTCGCGCCGGGGCGCCACGGCGGGCGCGTCGATCTCGGCGTTGGGTGGGGTTTCCGCATCATCTTCCTCGCCGAGGAATCCACCGCTTTGGTGCGCCCAAAGCCGTGCGTACAGCCCGCCCTGGGCCAGCAGGCTGCGGTGGTCCCCCACCTCCACGATGCGGCCCTTGTCGAGCACCACCAGGCGGTCCATGGCGGCAATGGTCGACAGGCGGTGGGCGATGGCGATCACGGTCTTGCCTTCCATGAGCCGGTACAGGCTGGTCTGGATGGCGGCCTCGACCTCGGAGTCGAGCGCACTCGTGGCCTCGTCCAGCAGCAGGATCGGCGCGTCCTTGAGCATCACCCGCGCGATGGCGATGCGCTGGCGCTGGCCGCCGGACAGCTTCACGCCGCGCTCGCCCACATGGGCGTCGTAGCCCTTGCGGCCCTTGGCGTCGCCCAGGCCCAGGATGAAATCATGGGCCTCGGCACGGCGCGCTGCCGCTTCCATCTGCGCATCGCCCGCGTCGGGGCGGCCATAGAGGATGTTGTCGCGCACGGAACGGTGCAGCAGCGAGGTGTCCTGCGTCACCATGCCGATCTGCGCGCGCAGCGTTTCCTGCTGCACCAGGGCGATGTCCTGCCCGTCGACCAGGATGCGGCCCTGCTCGACGTCGTAGAAACGCAGCAGCAGATTGACGATGGTGGATTTGCCCGCCCCCGAGCGGCCGACCAGGCCGATTTTTTCACCGGGCCGTATCTGCAGCGAAAAACGGTCCAGCACCTGGCGCGCCGGCGCGCTGGCGCCGTAGGCGAAGCGCACGTCGTCGAACTGCACCGCGCCGCGGCTCACCTGCAGGGGCTTGGCTTCGGGGGCATCGAGCACCGCATGCGGCTTGGACAGGGTCTGGACGCCGTCCTGCACCGTGCCGACGTGTTCGAACAGCGCCGCCATCTCCCACATCACCCAGTGCGAGATGCCGTTGAGCCTGAGCGCCATGGCCGTGGCCGCCGCCACCGCGCCCACGCCGATCTGGCCCTGCGTCCACAGCCACAGCGCGACGCCGGCCGTGGCCAGGGTCAGCAGCATGCTCAGGATCTGGTTCACCACCTCGAAGCCGGTGACCAGGCGCATCTGGCCGTGCACGGTCTGCAAGAAGTCTTGCATGGCCGAACGCGCGAAGCCGGCTTCACGCCCAGCGTGTGAAAACAGCTTCACCGTGGCGATGTTGGTGTAGGCGTCGGTGATGCGCCCGGTCATGAGCGAACGCGCATCGGCCTGCGACTTCGCCACCCGGGCCAGCCGCGGCACGAAATAACGCAGCGCCAGGCCGTAGAGTGCGCCCCAGCCGATGAAAGGCGCCAGCATCCAGGCGTTGAAGCTGCCGACCACGGCCACCATGGTCACGAAATAGATGGTCACGAAGACCAGGATGTCGCCGACGATCAGGCACACGTCGCGCACCGCCAGCGCGGTCTGCATGACCTTGGTGGCCACGCGGCCGGAGAATTCGTCCTGGTAGAAGCTCATGCTCTGGCCGAGCATCAGCCGGTGGAACTTCCAGCGCAGCAGCATCGGAAAGTTGCCGGCCAGGGTCTGGTGCTTGATGAGCGTCTGCAGCCAGATCAGCAAGGGGCTGACCAGCAGGATCGCGGCCAGCCACAACAAGTGGCCACGTTCCTGCGTCCACAGCTGCGCCGGCGCCACATGGCCGAGCCAGTCGACGATGCGCCCCATCATCGCGAACAGCAAGGCCTCGAACGCGCCGACCACCGCGGTCAGCAGGGTCAAGGCCAGGATGTAGCGGCGCGCGCCTGCCGTGCACTTCCAGATGAAAGCGAAAAAACCGCGCGGAGGCGGCTTGGGCACATCCTCGGCATACGGATGCAGCAAATCTTCGAACCAGCGGAGCATGGGTCTGGCGATGTCTCTTTATTCTCGGTGATCACTCACGATGGTAGGGATGGTTGGCATTGACCGACCACGCCCGGTACAGCTGCTCGATCAGCAACACCCGCACCATGGCGTGTGGCAAGGTCAGGTCGGACAAGCGGATGCGCTCATGCGCGGCCTGGCGGAACGCCGGCTCCAGGCCATCGGGTCCGCCGATCACCAGTGCCACGTCGTCGCTTTCCAGCTGCCAGTGCTTGAGCTTACCCGCCAACGCCAAAGTCGTCAGCGAGGTGCCGCGTTCGTCCAGGGCCACGACGCGGGCATTGCGGCCCAGGCTTGACACGATGGCGGCTTCGATGCGCTCGCGCTCGGCGGCCAGCAGCGTGTCCAGCGTCTTCGAGCCGCGCGGCTCGGTCTTGACCGCCTTGAGTTCGACCTTGAGTTCGGCGGGAAAACGCTTGGCGTAATCGTCGTAGGCGGTTTGTGCCCAGTCGGGCACGCGTTGGCCAACGGCAATGATGACCAGCTTCACCCCGCTCAGGCCTTGCGCGCGACGGTTTTCTTGGCGGCCTTCTTGGCTGCGGCCTGTTGCTTCTGCACCGCGACCGGCGCCTTCACGACGATGGTCTTGACCGAGGCCTTCTTGGCCGCGGTCTTTACCGGTGCCTTTGCGGCGGTTTTAACGGCGGTTTTGGCTGGCGCCTTGGCCGCAGCCTTCTTCGCTGGCACAGGCGCATCGACAGACTTCTTTGCCGCGCGCTTCGGTGCTTCGATCACCGGACGCTCGGGCGCGAGCAGGCTCTCGGCCAGGGCCTTGGCCTTCGCCTTGGCGGCCTTCTTGGCAGCTTCGGGCGACAACTTCTTGGTGGGGGCCTTCTTGGCCGGTGCCTTGGCCACGGGCTTGGCTTCCTCGGCCTTGGGCAAAGGCTTGGCCGCGCCGAACTTCAGGCGCACCGGCTTTTCGCCCCACAGCTCTTCGAGGTGGTAGTACTGGCGGATGGCGGGCTGCATCACATGGACCACGGCCTGGCCGCAGTCGACGATGATCCATTCGCCGTTTTCTTCACCCTCGATGCGCGGCTTGGGGAAACCGGCTTCGCGCACCGCGTCGCGCACGCTGGCGGCGAGCGCCTTGGTCTGCCGGTTGGAGGTGCCCGAGGCCACGATCACCCGTTCGAACAGGGCCGAGAGATGCTCGGTGTCGAAAACGGCGATGTCCTGTGCTTTCACGTCTTCCAGACCGTCGACGATGGCCCTCTGGAGTTTCTGGGTGTCTTTTTTGGCGACGGTTTCCGTTTGCGGTGCAGTGGTCATCGAGCAGTTCGGTAGAGGTGATGTTGATCAATATAGCGCGCAACACCGTCGGGAACCAGATGGGCTATCCCTTGCGAAGTGCCAACGCGTTGGCGGATGTCGGTGGCGCTGACGGCCATGGAGGGGAGCTGCAACGCTTCAAAGTGCCCCGAATTCCAAGGGGGCGGCAAGCTTGAAACCTCGAATCGGTCGCTGAGTGGACCATCCGAGTCAGTCGCGTCTGCACGCGCAGCTACCGAAATTATAGCAGTTTGCAAAAGCGCCTCGGAGGCATGCCATGTGGGCAGCGCCCGCGCCTGGTCCGCGCCCATCACCAGGAACAGTTCCGCGCCCGGCTGTTCGGCCTGCAATTCACGCAGCGTGTCGATGGTGTACGTGGGGCCGGGGCGGTTGATTTCACGCGGATCGACCACCACCCGCGGCAGATCGCCGAAGGCCAGCTGCGCCATGGCCAGCCGGTGCGCGGCCGCGCTCAGCGTGCGTGACTTGTGCCAGGCATAACCGGTGGGGAACACACGCAGCTCGTCGAGCTGCAACTGCTGCAACGCGGCCTTGACCAGCGCCACGTGCATGTTGTGCGGCGGGTCGAAGGCACCGCCGAAGATGCCGACGCGTCGTCTTGGCAAACTCAAATCCACTCCCTTGGGACCAGGAACTGGCGCGTCAGCGTATCTTCCGCCGAACCCGGTTCGGGCTGCCGCTGGTAGGCCCAGCTCGCCAGCGGCGGCATCGACAGCAGGATCGATTCGGTGCGGCCACCGGACTGCAGTCCGAAATGGGTGCCGCGGTCCCACACCAGGTTGAATTCCACATAACGACCGCGGCGGTACAACTGGAAGGCACGCTCGCGTTCGCCATAAGCCATGTCCTTGCGCTGCGCGACGATCGGCAGGTAGGCACCGAGGAAAGCCGAGCCCACGGCCTGCGTCATGGCCATGCTGCGCGCCATGCCCAGCTCGGAAAAGTCGTCGAAGAAGATGCCGCCGATGCCGCGTGCTTCCTGGCGGTGCTTCAAAAAGAAGTACTCGTCGCACCACTGCTTGAAGCGCGGGTATTTGTCTTCGCCGAACGGTGCCAGCGTGCCCTGGCAGACGCGGTGAAAGTGCTGTGCGTCTTCTTCGAAACCGTAGTAAGGCGTGAGGTCCATGCCGCCGCCGAACCAGCACACCGGCGCCCGGCCCGGCGCGGTGGCCGCGATCATGCGCACGTTCATGTGCACCGTGGGCACATAGGGATTGCGGGGGTGAAACACCAGCGAAACCCCCATTGCCTCAAAGGGCGCACCGGCCAGCTCGGGCCGATGCTGCGTCGCCGAAGGCGGCAGCTGTGGCCCGCGCACATGCGAAAACCCGCAACCGGCGCGCTCGAACACCGCACCGCCTTCCAGTATCTTCGTCAGCCCCTGCCCTTGCAACTTTTCGCCCGGAGCCTTTTCCCAGGCATCGGCTAAAAACGCAGCGCCATCGAGCGCCGCGATCTGGTCGCAGATGTCTTGCTGAAGGCCGAGCAGGTAGGCCCGGAAAGGCTCGACCGTCTCCGTATTGCTGGTCATATCACCACAGCGTCATTTAATGGCTTTATGCCCGATGTCGCGGCGGTACTGCATGCCGTCAAAGTGAATGCCGCGCGTGACCTCATAGGCCCGCTGCTGCGCCAGCTTCACGTTGTCGGCCAGCACGGTGACGCACAACACACGGCCGCCCGACGTGACCACCGCATCGCCCTGCTTGGCCGTGCCGGCATGGAACACCATGGCATCGTCGGCGGCCTTGGGCAGGCCGGTGATGGTGTCGCCCTTGCGCGGCGACATCGGGTAGCCGTGGGCGGCGAGCACCACGCCGAGCGCGATGCGGCGGTCCCATTCGAGGCTGACCTCGTCGAGCTTGCCGTGCGGACCGGGCTCGGTGGCGGCCCAGAAGACTTCGAACAGATCGGACTTCAGCCGCATCAGCAGGGGCTGGGTTTCGGGGTCGCCGAGGCGGCAGTTGAATTCGAGCGTCTTGGGCTTGCCCTGGGCGTCGATCATCAGGCCGGCGTAGAGGAAGCCGGTGAAGGCGATGCCGTCTTTTTCCATGCCCTTGATGGTGGGCAGGATGATCTCGCGCATGGCGCGGGCGTGCACGTCGGCCGTGACCACCGGCGCGGGCGAATAGGCGCCCATGCCGCCGGTGTTGGGGCCGGCATCGCCGTCGAGCAGGCGTTTGTGGTCCTGGCTGGTGGCCAGCGCGGTCACGTTCTTGCCGTCGCAGAGCACGATGAAGCTGGCTTCTTCGCCCTGCAGGAATTCTTCGATCACCACCCGCGGCACTGCCACCCCATCCTCGCCGTCGTTGTGCACCACGCCAAGGGTGTTGTCGACCAGCATGAAGTCGATCGCCTGGTGCGCCTCGGCCAGGGTCGTGGCCACGACCACGCCCTTGCCTGCGGCCAGGCCATCGGCCTTGACCACGATGGGCGCGCCCTTCTGGTCCACATAGGCATGCGCCGCCACCGGGTCGGAGAAGGTCTCGAACTCGGCCGTGGGAATGTGGTGGCGCTGCATGAAGGCCTTGGAGAAAGCCTTGGAACTCTCCAGCTGCGCCGCGGCCTTGGTCGGGCCGAAGATGCGCAAGCCGTGCGCGCGGAATTCGTCCACCACGCCGGCCGCCAGCGGGCCTTCGGGGCCGACCACGGTCAGCGCAATGTGTTCGGCCTGGGCCCATTTACGCAACGCGACCACGTCGGTGATCGGCACGTCGACGAGCTGGTCATCGAGCGCCGTGCCGCCATTGCCAGGCGCCACATAGACCTTGCTGACCCGGGCACCACGGTTGAGTTTCCACGCCAGAGCGTGTTCGCGGCCTCCGCCACCTATGACGAGGACTTTCATAACATTCTCCGACGAGCCGCCTCCAGGAGAATGAGCGCCCCCTCGGGGGGCAGCGAACGGATGAGAGCTTGGGGGTACATATTTTTTAAAGGGCCGCGTTGTGGAAGACTTCTTGCACGTCGTCCAGGTCTTCAAGGGCGTCCAGCAACTTTTGCATGCGGATCGCATCGTCGCCGGCAAACTCGATGGTGTTCTCTGCACGCATCGTGACTTCGGCCAGTTCGGGCTTCAGGCCGGCGGCTTCGAGCGCCTCTTTCACGGCTTCGAACTCAGTCGGTGCGGTCAGCACTTCGATGGCGCCGTCGTCGCCGGTCAGCACATCTTCGGCACCGGCTTCGAGTGCGACTTCCATGACCTTGTCTTCACTCGTGCCCGGGGCAAAGATCAACTGGCCGCAATGCTTGAACTGGAAGGCCACCGAGCCTTCGGTGCCCATGTTGCCGCCGTATTTGCTGAAGGCGTGGCGCACTTCGGCCACCGTGCGCACGCGGTTGTCGGTCATGGTGTCGACAATGATGGCCGCACCGCCGATGCCATAGCCTTCGTAGCGAATTTCCTCATAGGTCACGCCTTCGAGCGCGCCGGTGGCCTTGTCGATGTTGCGCTTCACGGTGTCGGCCGGCAGATTGGCCGCCTTGGCCTTTTCCACCGCCAGGCGCAGACGCGGATTGATGCTGAGGTCGCCGCCGCCCAGGCGGGCCGCGACCATGATTTCACGGATGACACGTGTCCAGATCTTGCCTCGCTTTTCGTCCTGGCGACCTTTGCGGTGCTGAATATTCGCCCATTTACTGTGACCGGCCACGTAAAGTCCTTCTGGTTTGATTTAATCTACAGACGCGATTTTACTTTTCCCACCGCCCGATTTCCTGTCCAGGACACTCCCCATGGCCGAGCCGATACTGATTGCCAAGAACGCCACCACCACCTGCGAGCTGCTGCCGAGCCTGGCCAACCGCCACGGGCTCATCACCGGCGCCACCGGCACAGGGAAAACCGTCACCCTGCAGACCCTGGCCGAGAACTTCTCGCGCATCGGCGTACCCGTCTTCCTGGCCGACGTCAAGGGTGATCTGACCGGAATCAGCCAGGCCGGCAAGATCGGCGACAAACTCGCCGCCACGCTGAAGGAGCGCGGCATCGAACTGCCCACCGCCCAGGCCTGCCCCACCACGCTGTGGGACGTGTTCGGCGAGCAGGGCCATCCGGTGCGCGCCACCGTCTCCGACATGGGGCCGCTGCTGCTGGGCCGCATGCTCAACCTGAACGACACCCAGGGCGGCGTGCTGAACCTGGTGTTCAAGATCGCCGACGACAACGGCCTCTTGCTGCTCGACCTGAAGGACCTGCGCGCCATGCTGCAGTACGTGGGCGACAACGCGAGCCAGTTCACCACCCAGTACGGCAACATCAGCGCCGCCAGCGTGGGCGCGATCCAGCGCGGGCTGATGCAGATCGAGACCCAGGGCGGCGACAAGTTCTTCGGCGAGCCGATGCTCAACATCAGCGACTTCATGCAGACCGACAGCAATGGGCACGGCATGGTCAACATCCTCGCCGCCGACCAGCTGATGAATTCGCCGCGCCTGTACGCCACCTTCCTGCTGTGGATGTTGTCCGAGCTGTTCGAGCAGTTGCCCGAGATCGGCGACCCCGAGCAACCCAAGCTGGTGTTCTTCTTCGACGAGGCCCATCTGCTGTTCAACGAGGCGCCCAAGGCACTGATCGAGCGCATCGAACTCGTGGTGCGCCTGGTGCGTTCCAAGGGTGTGGGCGTGTATTTCGTGACGCAGAACCCGCTCGACATTCCCGACTCGGTGCTGGCCCAGCTCGGCAACCGCGTGCAGCACGCGCTGCGCGCCTTCACGCCGCGCGACCAGAAGGCGGTGAAGGCCACGGCCCAGACCATGCGGCAAAAACCCGGGCTCGACATCGAGACCGCCATCACCGAACTGGCCGTGGGCGAAGCCCTGGTCAGCCTGCTCGACGCCAAGGGCCGGCCCAGCATCACCGAACGTGTGTTCGTGCTGCCGCCGGGCAGCCAGCTCGGCCCGATCACACCGGCCGAGCGCCAGGCATTGGTGCAGACCTCGTTGGTGGCCGGCGTCTATGAGAAAACCCAGGACCGCGAATCGGCCTATGAAAAGCTCAAGGGCCGCGCCGAATCCGCGCCGGCCAGCGTGCCGAACGCCGGCAGCACCATGCCCGGCCCCGCGGGCCAGACCACTGGCGGCGGCCTGCTCGGCGGGTTGAACGACATTTTGTTCGGCACCACCGGCCCGCGCGGCGGCAAGCATGACGGCCTGGCGCAGACCATGGCCAAGTCGGCCGTGCGCACCATCGGCACCACAGTGGGCCGCGAAATTTTGCGCGGGGTGCTGGGCGGCATCTTTGGCGGTAAAACCCGTTGAAAACACGTCAAGAACGCCATCTGTGATGCTCCAGAATCACGGGATCTGTGTCTGTACGGTCATCACAGTGCCAACCATCATTCGACCATGACCGAACTCCACCATCCCACCTCCCCAACCTCCCCCACCTTCGGCGATGTCGCAGCCGCGGCCGTCCGTCTGCACGGCCAGGCCCATGCCACCCCCGTGCTGCGTTCGCGCACCATCGACACCCAGCTCGGCGCCAGGCTGTTCTTCAAGGCCGAAAACTTCCAGCGCATGGGAGCCTTCAAGTTCCGTGGCGGCTTCAATGCCTTGTCGCGCTTCACGCCCGAGCAGAAGAAGCGCGGCGTGCTGGCCTTCTCTTCGGGCAACCACGCCCAGGCCATCGCGCTGTCGGCGCAGTTGCTCGGCATGCCTGCCACCATCCTCATGCCGCAGGACGCGCCGGCCGCCAAGCTGGCCGCTACGCGTGGCTACGGCGCCGAGGTCATCACCTTCGACCGCTTCACGCAGGACCGCGAAGCGCTGAGCCGGCAACTCGCCGAGGAACGTGGCGCGACGCTGATTCCACCCTACGACCATGCCGACGTGATCGCCGGCCAGGGCACGGCCGCCAAAGAGCTGATCGAGGAAGTCGGCGAGCTGGACTACTTGTTCGTCTGCCTCGGCGGCGGTGGGCTGCTCAGTGGCTCGGCACTCGCGGCCAAGGCCTTGTCGCCGCAATGCCGCATCTACGGCGTCGAGCCCGAGACCGGCAACGACGGCCAGCAGTCGCTTGCCGAAGGCCGTATCGTGCGCATCGACACCCCGCGCACCATTGCCGACGGTGCGCAGACCCAAAGCCTGGGCCAGTTCACCTTCGACATCATCCGCCGTGACGTGAGCGGCATCGTCACCGCCAGCGACGCCCAACTGGTGCAGGCCATGCGTTTCTATGCCGAACGCATGAAGATGATCGTCGAGCCCACCGGCTGCCTGAGCCTGGCCGGTGCGGAGCACGGCGGCGTGGACATCCGCGGCGCACGCGTGGGCATCATCGTCAGCGGCGGCAACGTCGACATGGCGCGCTTCGCGCAACTTCTGGGCGGCTGAGGCTCGGCGGCTGAACGCCGCGGCTCAAGACCTCGAAAGTGGCAGGCACGCCACTTGCAATCCATACCCGGCACCGCGAATAAGCCCTGACCCGCTTGTCAAGCAAATGCCGCGTCGGTACATTGCATTTTTTGAGGATCATTCATGTCGTCCGATTCAGTCGCCCCCTCTCTTGTTTCTCCTGTTGTTCCGCCCTCTCCTTCCCTGCCGACGGACGTCGCCCCGCCCGTCACCGCCACCATCGCCACCGGCAAGGCCAACCCCAGCCACATCCGGCTGACCTCGCACGCCGGCGGCTTCGGCGCGCTGCCGATCCGCTGGGCGGCGGCCACCGCCAGCGAGCGCGGCCCGATCGTGGGCACCACCACCAAACGTGCGCACCGCAACGTGATCGGCACCCATAGCGGTTCCTACAGCATCTACCGCGCACTGGCGGTGGCCGCCGGCGCCTTGTCGCCGCAGCACAAGGCCGACCTGACCAACACCGCGCCCACCGACGTCATCGGCCCGTATCCGCAGTGGAGCGAGCCGGGCAAGATCGTTTCGCTCGATCCCTGGGGTGGGCTGGTCGCCGATGTGTTCGCCACCGAGCTTGCGGCCGGCTACGACATCCGGCCGACGATTGCCGTGACCAAGGCCCACGTGATCCTGCCCGAGGTGATCGAGGCGCTGCAGACCGGCCGGCTCAAGGCCGACGGCAAGTTCCTCACCGCCAATGGCGCGGCACTGGTCACCAAGGCCGCGATCGAACCCGTCTGGTTCCTGCCCGAGGTGGCGCGGCGCTTCAACTGCTCCGAGACCGACCTGCGCCGCGTCTTGTTCGAGGAAACCGGCGGCATGTACCCCGAACTCGTGACGCGCTCCGACCTCGAGGTGTTTTTGCCACCGATCGGCGGACAGACCATCTACATCTTCGGCAACCCGCGCGACCTGGCCAACCCCGAGGTCGAGCTCACCGCGCGCATCCACGACGAATGCAATGGCTCCGACGTGTTCGGCTCCGACATCTGCACCTGCCGCCCCTACCTCACGCATGCCATCGAGGAATGCATCATGGGCGCGCAGCGCGGCGGCGTGGGCCTGGTGGCCTATTCGCGCAAGGAAGGCCGGGCGCTGGGCGAGGTGACAAAATTCCTGGTCTACAACGCACGCAAACGGCAAGTGGGCGGCGACACGGCCGACCAGTATTTCGCGCGCACCGAATGTGTGGCCGGCGTGCAGGACATGCGTTTCCAGGAGCTCATGCCCGACGTGTTCCATTGGCTCGGCATCAAGAAGATCCACCGCCTGGTGTCGATGAGCAACATGAAATACGACGCCATCACCAACTCCGGCATCGAGGTCGGCGTGCGCGTGAACATCCCCGACGACCTGATCCCCGCCGACGCGCGGGTCGAGATGGACGCAAAGATGGCCGCGGGCTATTTCACGCCGGGCCTGGTGCCCGATGCCGAAGAACTCAAGAAAGCCAAGGGCCGCGGCCTGGACGTTTGAGGCACAGACCCCATCCATGACCATGATCGATACCGTCACCGAAACACTTCATCCCGAAGGCGCCGCCGCCGCGCTGCGCACCACGCAAGCCGTGCGTGAACGCGCCTCGGCCCTGCTCGCCCGCGCCCGCACCGGCCAGTCGAACTGGTTCACCGTAAACGACGCCGCAATGGCCTCGGCCGCGGCCGAGGTCGCCGGTGTCACGCGCCGCAACTACCCGGACCTGAAGATCCCGTACCACAGCCGCTGGCGCCATTTCGAGGCCGGTGGCGTGGACCGCAAGGCCTTGCTCGACCAGCAACTGGGCGATGCCCATGCGCCAGAACGTGCCCGCACCTGGATCGACCTGGCGGTGGTCAGCGTGCTGCTCGATGCCGGCGCCGGCGCCGACTGGAAATATGCCGAGGCGGCCAGCGGCCAGCACTTCAGCCGCTCCGAAGGCCTGGGCGTGGCCAGTTTCCACGCCTTCATGGCCGGCCTGTTTTCAAGCGACAAGAACCACCCGCTGCGGGTCGATGCCAAGGGTCTGCGCGGCTTGGCGGCGGACCACCTGGCCGCGGCGTTCCAGGTCGGTCCGGGCAATCCGCTGGTTGGCCTGGAGGGCCGTGTGGTGGTCTTGCGCCGGCTCGGCGAGGCGCTGGCCGCACAACCCGAGGTGTTCGGCCCCGATGGCCGGCCCGGCGGGCTGTTCGACATGCTGGTGAGCCCGCGCGGCCCCGATGTACCGCCCACCGCCGACATCGCCGCGCACGACATCCTGAGCCAGCTGCTGATGTCGATGTCGGGCATCTGGCCCGCCGCCAATACGCTGGGCACGGTGCCGCTCGGCGACTGCTGGCGCCACCCGGAGGTACGCGGCGAGGGCCTGACCAACCGCTGGATGCCCTTCCACAAGCTGTCGCAATGGCTGACCTATTCCCTGCTCGAACCCTTCGAATGGGCCGGCGTGAAGGTGCAAGGCCTCGACGCCCTGACCGGACTGCCCGAGTACCGCAACGGCGGCCTGTTCATCGATGCCGGCGTGCTGCAGTTCAAGGACCCGGAAGTGCCCAAGGCCCAGTGGAAGGCCGGCGACGAGATGATCGTGGAGTGGCGTGCGCTCACCGTGGCCCTGCTCGACGAACTGGCGCCGCTGGTGCGCGCCGAGCTGAAACTGGATGCGGTGAAAATGCCGCTGGCCTGCGTGCTCGAAGGCGGCACCTGGGCCACCGGCCGGGTGCTGGCACAACGCTTGCGTGGTGGCACACCGCCCTTGAACATCGTCAGCGACGGCACCGTTTTTTAGACATTCAACCGAGATAAAACTACAAATGAACAGCAGCAACAACGTACACCTGGTCGACCATCCACTGGTGCAGCACAAGCTCACGCTGATGCGCCGCAAGGACGCCAGCACCAATACCTTCCGCCGCCTGCTCAACGAAATCAGTTCGCTGATGGCCTATGAGGTCACGCGCGACATGCCGATGCAGGAAGTCGTTGTGGAGACGCCGCTGGAGACCATGACGGCCAAGATCATCGACGGCAAGAAGCTGGTCTTCGTCTCCATCCTGCGCGCGGGCAACGGCATCCTGGAAGGCATGCTGAGCGTGGTGCCGGGCGCACGCGTCGGCCATGTCGGCCTGTACCGCGACCCGAAGACGCTGACCGCCGTCGAGTACTACTTCAAGATGCCCAAAGACATGCAGGAGCGCGACGTGGTGGTGGTCGACCCGATGCTGGCCACCGGTAATTCGGCGATCGCCGCGGTCGAACGGCTCAAGGAACTGAACCCCAAGTCGATCAAGTTCGTCTGCCTGCTGACCTGCCCCGAAGGCATTGCCGCGCTGCAGAAGGCCCACCCCGACGTGCCGATCTACACCGCCGCCATCGACCGCCAGCTCAACGACCACGGCTACATCCTGCCGGGCCTGGGTGATGCGGGCGACCGGATCTTTGGAACGCAATAGGCACACCCCCAAGTCGCTCACTTCGTGTAGCTCCTACCCCTCCTTCGACAAGCTCAGGACAGGCTTGCAGGGGGCAACATCTACGGCCCGGCGGAGCCGGTTCCGTGATGTTCTGGAATGAGGCAAGGGCGGCCGCCAGCGACCGTTGTGCTGTCTTGCCCCCTCTCCCGCGCGCGGGAGAGGGTGAGGGTGGTGGCCAGTGACGCAGTGTTTTGAGTTCGTCCTTCCAACTTGAACTGGAGTTTTTATGACCCGCTTTGCCTCTGATTCGTCTCGGCGTTATCTGCTGGGCGCACTGAGCCTGACCAGCCTGGCCATCACGCTGTCCCTGCCGATGCAAGCCCGGGCCCAGGCCAAGCCCAAGGTCGCGGCGATCTACACCGTGCCTTTCGAGCAGCAATGGGCCGGCCGCATCCACAAGGCGCTGAAGGCGGCCGAGGCGCGTGGCGAGATCGAATACAAGGCCAGCGAAAACGTGTCGAACGCCGACTACGAACGTGTGATGCGCGAGTACGCCACGGCCGGCAACCAGTTGATCGTCGGCGAGGCCTTCGGCGTGGAGACCGCGGCGCGCAAGGTGGCCAAGGACTTCCCCAAGGTCGGCTTCTTGATGGGCTCTTCGCTGAAACCTGTGGCCCCCAATTTCTCGATCTTCGACAACTTCATCCAGGAGCCGGCCTACCTCACCGGCATGATCGCCGGCGGCATGACCAAGACCAACAAGATCGGCATGGTCGGCGGCAACCCGATCCCCGAGGTCAACCGCCTGATGAACGCCTTCATGGCCGGCGCCAGGGAGGTCAACCCCAAGGTCGAATTCAGCGTGACCTTCATCAACAGCTGGTTCGACCCGCCCAAGGCCAAGGAAGCCGCTTTCGCCATGATCGACAAGGGCGCCGATGTGTTGTACGCCGAGCGTTTCGGCGTCAGCGACGCGGCCAAGGAAAAGGGCAAGCTCTCGATCGGCAACGTGATCGACACCCAGGCGCAGTACCCCGACACCGTGGTCGCCTCGGCGCTGTGGAACATGGAGCCCAGCATCGACCGCGCGATCAAGCTGCTCAAGGAAGGTGCCTTCAAGGGCGAAGATTACGGCCCGTATTCGATGATGAAATACAAGGGCGCCGAACTCGCACCGCTGGGCACGTTCGAGAAGAAAGTGCCGGCTGACGTCGTGGCCAAGGTGCAGGCCAGGGAAAAGGCCATCGTGGCCGGTACGTTCACCGTGAAAGTGGACGACAGCCAGCCGAAGTCGACGGCTAAATAAAGCTAGTTCTGGGGCGCGCTCAGCACGTGCGCGATGATGCCCGCATGCAGCCACTGCACCGCATTGCGACCGCCGTGTTTGGCCTCGTACAGCGCGCGGTCGGCGGCATCGAGCAGTTCGGTTTCGCTGCAGTAACCGCCCGGCCCGCTGGTGGCGGCTCCCAGGCTCACCGTGATGTGTTCGGCCACATCCGAGCGCTTGTGCGGAATCCGCAGCTCCGCGATCGCATGGCGGATTTTTTCGGCCACCAACATCGCGCCCGCTCTGTCGCAGGCCGACAGGATCACCGCGAACTCCTCGCCGCCGTAACGCGCCAGGATGTCGGAGGAGCGGTTCAGCTGCGAATGCGCGGCGGTGATGATCGCCACCAGCACCCGGTCGCCGGCGGGGTGGCCGTAGCTGTCGTTGTACTTCTTGAAAGCGTCCACGTCGAGCATCAGCAGAGACAGCGGGATCTCCTGCCGGATACAGCGGTTCAACTCCGCCGGCAGCTTGTCGTTGAAATACTTGCGGTTGTAGACGCCGGTCAGGCCGTCGATCATGGCTTCCTTGGACAGCCGGTCCGAGTTCGACTGCAGCACACGTTCGCGCTTCACGAACATGCTGGTGTCGTTGATCTGGATCAGGCACAGGTGCTCGCCGCCGTCGCCCTGGATCGGCACCAGCATGATCGACTGTGGAATCCGCGTCGGCGCGTCGTCTTCGGCCGGCACCTGGGATCTACGGTACAGCGGCAGCGGATGGCGGTGCAGCACATTGGACAACACCACCGGCAGCCGGTGCTTGAGCACGTTGTCCAGCGCACGCTTGAACGGCAGTGACAGGCCATCGCCGAACACGGCTTCGATGCCGCGGCCGAGCGCGGCTTCGGCGGCGATGCCGCTGTGCTTCACCATCCAGGCATTCCAGTGCACGACGCGACCATCCTGGTCGATCAACACCAGGCCGGAGCCCAGCGCGTCGGCAATGCGCCGCCAGGGCAGCGTGGGAATGTCAAAAAGAGCGGTCATGGCCGTGCTCACAGGATTGCCGGGAAAATGCGTCAGATCTTGCCCAGAAAACGGTCCAGCGCCGCTACCAACTCGGCCAGCGAATTGGAAGTCAGCAGGAACACCAGGTAGCCATGGGTCTGGCGTTTTTCGATCGTCAGGTCGATGAAGAGCACCAGGATCACCGGCTGCGTCGTGTCCGACAGCAAATGCGCCACCACCACGTCGGCGGCGTCCACCGTGTATTCGGGCAAGGTGCTGCTGAGCTGGACCTCCAGCATATCGGCAATCGCCGACATGCAGCCGTTGAGGATGATGTTGCCAAGCTCGCACATGGCTTCCTGCTCGAAGTCGACCAGATCGTCCACGCTCACCTGCGAGCCGATCATCTCCTGCACGATTTCGAGCGCCCCCTCTTCCTTGAACAGCAGCGAGGCGTCCAGGCTGAACGGGCCACTGAAATGCTGGCGCACCGAGCCGACACGCTGATCGGCCAGGGAGAGCGTCGCCGCGTTGACCTCGCTGCGGTCGTTGAACTGGATGCGCGGCACCGACAGGCGCACCTCGTCGCCGACGATCTCGCTCAGGCTGGCCGCAGCCTGACCCGCGCCGAGGTTGAACACCTCGGTCAGCGCGTCGAGCTGCAGCTCACTCAGGTTCATAACGTGCCGCTCTCGAAAAAATCGAGCGCTTCAAGCACGCTTTTCTCGCTCACCGGCTTGGCGACGAACTTCACGCCGATCTGACTGGCGCGGGTCTTCTGGCTTTCCTGGATGTTGGCCGAGAACAGCGCCAGACGCAGCCCGGGATGGTCACGGGCGATCTGTTCTGCGGCATCCGTGCCCAGCAGGCCCGGCATATTGATGTCCATGGTGCAGAAATCAATTTTTTGCTGGCCCACCACTTGCAAGGCGTCCTGGCCATTGGCGGCTTCGACCACGGTCCATTGCGGGCGCTTGGCAACCACCAGGCCGCGAATCATCATCCGGGAAACGCGGCTGTCATCAACAATCAAAAGGGTCTTCGGGTCCGTCATGGTATGTAAGAAATCAGCGCCGGGTCGGGGCGTCACGACTTGTGTGTAGGGGTGTAGTGAGAGCTTTAAATTCTAGGAGATTGTGGCGGCTTTAAGTTCGAGCGAGGGCGTATTGGCCTGGCTCGCCACGTAAACTTCAGCAAAATGTTGCAATGCGGAAAACAGGCTCGCCCACGCATCCACCATATGCTCTTTTCATAAAACAATAAAGTCAAATACACGCTTAGAAAAGAAGCAAATTGGAAATCCTCCCGTTTTCAGGAAAGCCAGCCCAAGCCAAGGCCGCAGTGCTGCGCCTTGCCGGCATCTCGAAGCGGTTTGGCACGCTCGTGGCCAATGACGGGGTGTCGCTGGCGCTGCACGCTGGTGAAATACTGGCCCTGCTCGGAGAAAACGGCGCGGGCAAATCCACGCTGATGTCGATCCTGTTTGGCCATTACGTCGCCGATGCGGGGGAGATCGAGGTGTTCGGCCGGCCGCTGCCGCCGGGCCAGCCCAAGGCCGCACTGGCCGCGGGCATCGGCATGGTGCACCAGCATTTCGCGCTGGCCGACAACCTGAGCGTGCTCGACAACGTGATGCTCGGCACCGAGCCCTGGTGGCGCCCGCTGTCGCGCCGCGCAGCCGCGCGCCAGAAGCTGCTTGAGGTGGCCGAACGCTTCGGCCTTCCGGTGGCGCCCGACGCCCTGGTTGGCGGCCTGTCGGCAGGCGTTCGCCAGCGGGTCGAGATCCTGAAGGCGCTGTACCGCGGCGCGCGCATCCTGATCCTCGACGAACCCACGGCCGTGCTCACGCCGCAGGAAAGCGAGTCCCTGTTCCACACACTGGCGCAGATGGTGGCGCAAGGCCTGTCGATCATCTTCATCAGCCACAAGCTCGGCGAGGTGCTGCGCGTGGCGCACCGCGTGGCCGTGCTGCGCCATGGCCGGCTGGTGGCCGAGGCCACGAACGACACCGCCGGCGCCCTCACCCAGTCGCAACTCGCGCAGTGGATGGTCGGCCATGCGATCGAAGCGCCCGAGCGTCGGCCGGCACAGCGGGTGGGCGCGCCGGTCTGCGTGATCGAGCGGGCCCACGTACTGGCCACGCCGGCCACGGCGCAAGAGCGGCTGAACGGCGTGTCGCTGAGCCTGCGGGCCGGCGAGATCGTCGCCATCGCCGGGGTGTCGGGCAACGGGCAGGTCGCGTTGGCCGAAGTCTTGTGCGGCACGCGCAGCCTGAGCGCTGGCACGGTGTGTTTTCTGGGCTCTGCCCTGCAGGCGCGGCCAGACCTGCTGGTGCGCCAGGGCCTGGCGCGCATCCCCGAAGACCGGCACGGCGTCGGTGTGGTCGGCGATCTGCCGGTGTGGGAAAACGCGGTGGCCGAACGCCTGCGCGGCCCCGATTTCTCGCGCGGCGGCTTCATCCGGCGCGGCGCGGCACGGGCCCATGCGGCGCGCATCGAAAAGGCCTTCGACGTGCGCGGCGGCGGCCCGGCCTCGCCGGCACGCGCGCTCTCGGGCGGCAACATGCAAAAACTCATCCTGGGCCGCGCCCTGCTCGCGCCCGACGGCACACCACCAAAGCTGATCGTGGCCCACCAGCCGACCTGGGGCCTGGACATCGGCGCGGTGGCCTATGTGCAGCAACAGCTGATTGCCGCGCGTGATGCGGGGGCCGCGGTACTACTGATCTCCGACGACCTCGACGAAGTGCTGGCGCTCGGCGACCGCGTGGCGGTGATGCATGGTGGGCATCTGGGCGCGGCCCGGCCGGCACTCGACTGGACGCGGGAAGCCATCGGCCTGGAGATGGCCGGCATTGCGCCGAAAGAGGCCGGCGAGGCCACGCCGTGAGACTTGAGAAACGCAACCAGTCCTCGGCGCTGGTGTTGCTGATGGCGCCGTTCGGCGCAGCGGCCTTCACCCTGCTGGTCAGCGGCCTGCTGGTGTTGTGGGCCGGCGCGCCGGTGGCGCAGACCTACGGCCTGCTGTTCAAGGGCGGCTTCGGCTCGGTGTTTGCGCTCAGCGAAACCCTGACCCGCGCGATCCCGCTGATCCTGACCGGCCTGGCCGCCACCGTGGCCTTCAAGGCCCGGCTGTTCAACATCGGCGCTGAAGGCCAGCTCTACGCCGGCGCCTTGGCGGCGGTGGCCGTGGGCGGCATGCATGGCGGCACCGGCCTGGAGTGGTCGCCCTGGCTGCTGTTCCCGCTGATGCTGCTGGCCTCGGCCCTGGCCGGCGCGGCGCTGCTGCTCGGCCCGGCGCTGATGAAGGCACGGCTCGGGGTGGACGAGGTGGTGACCACACTGCTGCTCAACTTCATCATGCTGCTGTTCGTCTCGATGGTGCTCGACGGCCCGATGAAAGACCCCAGCGCCATGGGCTGGCCGCAAAGTGTGGCGCTGCAAGGCGATCTGGAATTGTCCAAGCTGATTGCGCAGACCCGGTTGCACACCGGCCTGCTCATGGCCTCGGCGCTGGCCGTGCTGGTCTGGGCGCTGCTGAAGTTCACCGTGCTCGGCTTCGACATCCGCGCCGTCGGCGCCAATGCCCGCGCGGCCGCCTTCGCCGGCGTGCCGGTGACACGCGCGGTGGTGCTGGTGGCGCTGCTGTCGGGGGCACTCGCCGGCCTGGCCGGCGCGATCGAGGTGGCCGGCCGCACCAGCTACGTGACGCTCGACATGTCGCCGGGCTACGGCTACACCGGCATCGTGATCGCCATGCTGGCCGGGCTGCACCCGCTGGGCGTGATGGCCGCGAGCGTGTTCGTGGCCGGCGTACTGGTGGGCGCCGACAGCATGAGCCGCGCCATCAACGTGCCGACCTACATTGCCGACGTGATCGTGGCGGCTTCCTTGCTGTCGGTCCTGGTCGCCACCATGCTGACCCAATACAGACTCCGGTGGACATAGTGGAGCTGCTCGACATCCTGGCCAACCCGGCGTTCTGGATCGCCACCCTGCGCACCGGCACGCCGCTGATCCTGGGCACGCTCGGCGTGCTGATGTGTGAACGCGCGGGCGTGCTCAACCTCGGCATCGAAGGCATCATGGTCGCCGGCGCCTTCACCGGCTGGCTGGCGGTCTACCTTGGCGCGCCGCTGTGGGCCGGCGTCGGGGTGGCGGCGCTCACCGGTGCGGTGTTCGGGCTGCTGCATGCGCTGCTGACGGTGGGCATGGCCTTGTCGCAACATGTCTCGGGCCTGGGCATCACCATGCTGGCCACGGCGCTGAGCTACTTCGGCTACCGCGTGAGTTTCCCCAAGGTCAACACGCCGCCGACCATCACGCCGTTTGCCGAGATGGCCTGGCTGCCGGTGCCGATCCTGCAGCAGCAGACGCCGCTGACCCTGCTGGCCCTGGTGCTCGTGCCCTTGATCGCCTATGGCCTGAACCACACGCCGGCCGGCCTGGCGCTGCGCATGGTTGGAGAGAACCCGCGCGCGGCCGAGGGCCAGGGGGTGTCGGTCGCGGCCACACGCACGGCGGCCATCGTGGCCGGCTCGGCACTGATGGGCGTGGCCGGTGCCTTCCTCACGCTGTCGGCCTTCAACGCCTTTTTCTTCAACATGGTGAACGGCCGCGGCTGGATCTGCGTGGCGCTGGTGGTGTTCGCTTCCTGGCGGCCGGGCAAGGCGCTGCTGGGGGCGCTGCTGTTCGCATTTTTCGACGCGCTGCAACTGCGGCTGCAGCAGACCAGCGGTGAAGCGCTCATCCCTTACCAGCTGTACCTGATGCTGCCGTATGTGCTGTCGATCCTGGCGCTGATCCTGGTGGCGCGCAAAGCCAGTTACCCTCAAGCCCTGATGAAACCGTACCGAAAAGGAGAGCGCTGAAGCGCAAGCCCCATGCTGGACCTATTGCTCCAAAACGCCAGCCTGGCCGATGGCCGGACCGGTATGTCGATTGCCGTGCAGGACGGCCTGATCGCCGAAGTCACCCCAGGCCTGGACGCGCCCGCGGCCGAGGTCATCGATGCGCAGGGCCAGTTGGTCTGCCCGCCCTTCGTCGACCCGCATTTCCACATGGACGCCACGCTGAGCTACGGCCTGCCGCGCGTGAACCAGAGCGGCACCCTGCTCGAAGGCATCGCGCTCTGGGGTGAACTCAAGCCGCTGCTCACCGCCGAAGCGCTGATCGAACGAGCCCTCGCCTATTGCGACTGGGCCGTGGCCAAGGGCCTGCTGGCCATCCGCAGCCACGTGGACACCAGCGATGCCAGCCTGCTGGCGGTGGACGCCTTGCTCGAAGTCAAGCGCCAGGTCGCACCCTACATCGACCTGCAACTGGTGGCCTTCCCGCAGGACGGTGTGCTGCGCTCGCCCGGCGGTGTGCAGAACCTGTTGCGCGCGCTCGACAAGGGCGTGGACGTGGTCGGCGGCATTCCCCACTTCGAGCGCACCATGGCCGACGGCGCAGCCAGTGTGAAGCTGCTGTGCGAGATCGCGGCCGAACGCCATCTGCTGGTCGACATGCATTGCGACGAGTCGGACGACCCGTTGTCGCGCCACATCGAAACCCTGTCGTTTGAGGCGCAGCGCCTGGGCCTGCAGGGCCGGGTCAACGGCTCGCACTGCACCTCGATGCACAGCATGGACAACTACTACGTGAGCAAGCTGCTGCCGCTGATTCGGGAGAGTGGCGTGAGCGTGATCGCCAACCCGTTGATCAACATCACGCTGCAGGGCCGGCACGACAGTTATCCCAAGCGCCGCGGCATGACCCGTGTGCCCGAACTGATGGCCGCCGGTGTGAACGTCGCCTTCGGCCACGACTGCGTGATGGACCCGTGGTACGGCATGGGCTCGGGCGACATGCTCGAGGTGGCCCACATGGGCATACACGTGGCGCAGATGACCAGCCAGGCCGGCATCCGCCAATGCTTCGACGCGGTCACGGTGAACGCGGCAAAGGTGATGCACCTCGAAGGCTATGGCATTGAAGCCGGCTGCAATGCGAGCTTCGTGCTGCTCCAGGCGCACGACACGGTGGAGGCGATCCGGCTGCGCGCGAACCGGCTGAAGGTCTGGAAAAAGGGCCGGCTGCTGGCCGAGACGGCACCGGTGACACCCCACCTGCACCTGCCGCAGCGCGCGTCCCAGACCATGTTCACGACGCGAAGTTAGAGCTTGGAGCCAGTGAGGTCCCTGTCGGCGCGGCCAGGGACGATTTGAGCGTGCCTGGCGGTATCTCCAGTTCCCAAATACCGCAAATGCATGCATCATTTGTGGACGCGACAGCGGATCGAAGGACAACCAGCTCAGAACGAGCACTCCCATGATGACTCCGGCATCCCATTCCTCTGCGCAGAATCCGGTGCTGGACGCCGAGATTCCGTTTTGGCGCATCTTCCAGAACAACCCGCGCCCCATGTGCGTCCATGGTGTGGAGCAGCCGCGACTGCTGGCGGTCAACGCGGCCATGGTGCGATTCTATGGCTACAGCGAAGCCGAATTGTTGTCCATGAACCTGGCGGATCTCTGGCCGGCCGATCATCCCTTGCGCAGCGAAGACATGCCCCAGCCGACACAAGCGCCGCGCACCTGCCGGCACCGCCGCAAGGATGCGGCCCTGGTTGACGTGGAGATCACCTCCGACGATGTGGGCGCACCAGGCAGGCCTGCGCATTTGCTGGTCATGGTCGATGTGACCTTGCGGGTGCAGGCCGAACGCGAGTGGGCGCGGCTGAGCCGGGCGCAGCAGATGCTGAGCACTTGCAACGAAGCCCTGATACGGGCCAGTACAGAAGATGCGCTGCTGCAAAAAACCTGCAGCATCGCGGTGGAAATTGGTGGCTATTTCGGCGCCTGGGTTGGGTATGCGCGGCATGACGAGGCCCGCACGATTGAACGCGTCGCCTTTGCCGGCGTCAGCCCGAGCTATGCGCTGCAGCTGCGCAGCTCCTGGTCGGAGGCCGTGCCCGAGGGGCGCGGTGCTGCCGGGCGTTCGGTGCGCAGTGGCCGCACCGTCGTCATCGACGACATCCTGAAGCCGGAAAACACCCGGCCCTGGGGTCAGGACTTGCTCAACGGCGGTGTTCGCGGCCTGATCAGTTTGCCGCTGACGAACGCCGAGTCGACTTTTGGCGTGCTGTTTCTGTATTCGCATGAGCCCATCCAGGCCGGCCCCGACGAGGTCCAGCTGCTGGAGGAACTGGCCAATGACCTGGCTTTTGGCATTGCGCACCTGCGTGCCCGGCACGAAGCCCAGCGCGATGTGCAGACGCGCAGCGAAATCCTGGGCATCCAGCAGGAAATTGCATTGCTCGATACCGACCTCGAACACGCCATGACCACCATCGCGGAGCGTGCCCGCAGCCTGACCGGGGCCGATGGCTGCTCCATCGATCTGCTCGAAGGGGAGGTGCTCGTCTGCCGCGCGCGTACCGGCCTGGAACCCCTGGTGCCGCTCGGCTACCGGTTACCGTCCAACCACAGCCTGGCCGGCATTGCCGTCGAAACCCGCAGCACCGTGGTCTCGGAAGACACGACCACCGACCCCCGCGCCGACCCCTATACGGCGAAGCAGTTGGTGGCGCGCTCCCTCATCATCTCGCCGCTGTGCGTGAATGGCCTGGCCATCGGCGTGTTGAAGGCCGTATGGATGACGCCCAAGGGTTATGCGGCCCGCGATGTGGAGAACCTGCAGATCCTGGTGCAGACCCTGGGCGTGTCCATCCAGCACCGCCGCATGGCCGACCAACTCAGGGCCTCCGAGAACCAGTACCGCCTGCTGTTTGCGCAAAACCCGCAACCGGTATGGGTCGCGGAAAACATCAGCCTGCGTTTGCTGGCCGTCAACCAGGCGATGATCGAACACTATGGCTACACCGAGCAGGAGTTGCTCGGCAGGTCGATTCGTGCGCTGTGGGTGAACGATGCAGCGCTGGGCGAGGCCACGGTTCCGCGCCACATGCTCGAGCAGACCGCCTACCGAGGCACACGCCGCCACCGTAAAAAGGACGGCTCCGTCGTGGAGATGCTGATCACATCCAACCCCATCGTCTTCGACGGCGTCCCGGCCCGCCTGGTGCAGGCCACGGATGTGACTTCACGCCTGAACTCGGAACGGGAGCTGGCCCGGCTGAACCGGGCCCAGCAGTTGCTCAGCACCTGCAATGAGGCGCTGATACGCGCCACTTCGCAATCCGACCTGCTGTATGACATCTGCCGCATCGCGGTCGACATCGGCGGCTATTTGAGTGCCTGGGTCGGCATTGCGTGCCACGATGCGGCCAAGTCCATCGAGCATCAGGCCTTTGCGGGCGCCATTCCCCACTACATCTACAAAAAGCAGACCTCCTGGTCCGAGGACACGATCATGGGGCGGGGGGCTGCCGGGCGCACGATGCGCGCCGGGCATCCGATCGTGGTGGAAGACATCCAGGTCAGCGACGGCGTCGAAAGACCCGAAACCTCTGCCCAATGGGGAGGCGAACTGCGCGATCTCGGCGTCCGGGGCATCGTCGGCCTGCCCTTGATCGAAGCGCAAAACACATTCGGCGTGCTGGTGCTCTACACCCGCGAAGCGGTCAAGGCCAGCCCGGAAGAAATCAAGCTGCTGCAGGAACTGGCCAACGACCTGGCCTTCGGCATCGGTAATCTGCGCGCGCAGGAGAAGCAGCGCCGTGTGCAGGCCACGGTGCTGAAGGTCGCCGCCGCGGTTTCAGCACACTCCGGCCTGGAATTTCTGGCGCAACTGGCGCGCAACATGTGCGAAGCCCTGGGGGCACAAGCCGCCTTCGTCACCCGGCTGCTGCCCGGCGAGCCTTTGAGGGCCAGAACGCTGGCCGCGGTCATGGATGGCCAGACGGTGGAGAATTTCGAATACCTGATCGAGGGCACGCCCTGCGAAGCCCTGGCGACGCACAGCCAATGGGCCGTCAACACACAGGCGAGCAGCAGCTACCCTCGCGCCGCCATGCTGGCGCAGATGAATGCCCAGGCTTATGTGGGGCATCGCCTGGACGACGCCGAAGGCAAGACCATCGGGCAGATTTTTGTGCTGTTTCGCAATCCGCTGGAGGAGCAGGACTTCGTGCTGTCTACCCTGCAGATCTTTGCGGCCCGCGTTGCCGCGGAAATGCAAAGACAAAAGGCCGACGCGCACATCCGTGAGCAGGCCGCCTTGCTGGACAAGGCGCAGGACGCGATCGTCCTGCGCCACCTGGTCAACGGCGTGGTGTACTGGAACCAGAGCGCCGAGCGGCTCTACGGCTGGACCGCACAGGAGGCGTGCGGTAACCTGATGGCCGACCGACTCTACAAGGATCCGACTGAATTCCAGGCGAACATGCGCAAGCTCTTGGCCTCCGGCGCATGGAAGGGCGAGACGGAGCACTATCGCAAGGACGGCAGCCTCGTCGCGGTCGAGTCGCATTTGACGCTCGTGCACGACGAGCAGGGCCAGCCCCAATCCGTCCTGTCCATCAACACCGACATCACGGCGCGCAAAGCCGCCGAGCGCGAAATCCAGCATCTCGCCTTCTACGACCAGTTGACGCAGTTGCCGAACCGCCTGCTGCTCATGGACCGGCTGCAGCACGCGCTGACGAACAGCGCCCGCAGCGGGCGTTGTGGCGCCCTGCTGTTCATCGACCTGGACAACTTCAAGACCCTGAACGACACCCTCGGGCATGAAAGCGGCGACGTCCTGTTGCAGCAGGTGGCGGCCCGGCTGTTGCACTGCGTACGCGAGGTGGACACGGTCGCCCGCTTTGGTGGCGACGAATTCGTGGTCATGCTGGAAAACCTGGGTGAAAGCGAGGTCGAGTCGGCCCTGCAGACACGCAAGATGGGCGACAAGATACTTAGCGCCCTGACCGCGCCCTACACGCTGAATGGCTTCGAGCACAGCAGCACCTCCAGCATCGGCGTGGCGCCTTTCGGCAAGGAAAACAAGGGCACGACAGAGCTGCTCAAGCAGGCCGACCTGGCCATGTACCAGGCCAAGATCGCTGGACGCAATGCCATCCGCTTCTTCAACCCCAGCATGCAAGTCGTCGTCAATGCGCGTGTCCAGCTCGAACTGGAGATGCGCCAGGCACTGACCCGCCAGGAGTACCTGCTGCACTACCAGCCGCAGTTCGATGCAGCCGGCCACATCATCGGCGCGGAAGCCCTGGTGCGCTGGCGGCATCCACGGCGTGGCCCGATTTCGCCGGCGGAATTCATACCGGCAGCGGAAGACACCGGCATCATCATCGCCCTGGGGCAATGGGTGCTGCGCACCGCCTGCCAACAATTGAAAGCCTGGCAAGGCGACAGCGCCACGCAACACATGAGCATGGCGGTCAATGTCAGCGCCAAGCAATTCCACCACCCCGACTTCGTGCAGCAAGTCTCCGACATCGTGCACGACGTCGGCGTGGATGCCCATGGGCTCAAACTGGAACTGACCGAGAGCCTGCTGGTCGACGACCTGGACCTCACCATCGCCAAGATGAGCGCGCTGCGTACACTGGGCCTGTGCTTTTCCCTGGACGACTTCGGCACGGGTTATTCGTCCCTGTCCTACCTCAAGCGCCTGCCGCTGGAGCAGCTCAAGATCGACCAGTCCTTTGTGCGCGACATCATCACCGACGTCAACGACGCCTCGATCGTGCGCACCATCATCGCCCTGGGCCAAAGCCTGGGCCTGGCCGTCATTGCCGAAGGCGTGGAAACCGACGCCCAGCGCCACTTTCTGGCGATGCACGGCTGCGTGACCTACCAGGGCTACCTGTTCAGCCGCCCCTTGCCTATCGGCGAGCTTCAGGAACTTTTGCAGTCCACCGCGTGATGTCCATCCCGGGGAGCGCATCATTGGCAGACATCCGATGATTGAAAATCTACCCGGTATCTGATCATGGAGAAAAAGCGATGGCCAATTACTGGCTGATGAAATCCGAACCATCCGAAGTCTCGGTCGACGACGCCCTGGCCGCACCCAAGGCCACCGTGCCATGGACCGGGGTGCGCAACTACCAGGCGCGCAACTTCATGCGCGACGGCATGAAGTTGGGTGACGGCGTCTTGTTCTATCACTCCAGTTGCGCCGAACCGGGCATCGTCGGCATCGCACGGGTGGCATCGGGCGCTTACCCCGATCCGACGCAGTTCGACCCGAAGTCGCCCTACTTCGATGCGGCCTCGAAACCCGAAGCGCCGCGCTGGCTGCTGGTGGACGTACAGACCCTGCGCAAGACGCGCAACCTCACCCTGCCCGCGTTGCGCGCGAGCGACGACCTGCAGGACTTGCTGGTGCTGCGCAAAGGCAGCCGGCTGTCCATCACGCCGGTGGAGCCCCGGCACTGGCAGATCATCCTCGGCAAGCTCGGCGTCTAAGCCCCCTCACCCGCCCGGGTTTCGATGAGCTTGACCAGCGTGTGCAGCGTCCGGTTCACCGGCGTCGGAATGCCGAGCGCCTCGCCGCGGCGCATCACATGGCCGTTCAGGTGGTCGATCTCGCTGCGTTTGCCGCGGGCCAGGTCTTGCGCGGTGGAAGAAAACTGGTTCGGCATGCTCTGGGCAATACGCTCGACCGCACTCCCCACGTCGCCGGGCACGGTGACGCCGCTGGCCTGGGCCACGGCCAGGCATTCCTGCACCACGTAACGCAACACTTCAGGCACGCCCTCGCCCTGCACCAGGCGGCCGTAGGGCAGCTGCGAGATCGCGGACAAGGCGTTGTAGGCGCAGTTGAGGATGAGCTTGACCCACAAGGCCCCAGGCACGTTGTCGGAGACTTCGGTGGGCACGCCGGCAGCGATCAGCATCGCCGCGATCTGCGCGCTGGCGCTGGATCTGGCGATCACCAGTTCCCCGCGGCCGTTGTGCTTGACGTGGCCAGGCCCGGCCATTTCGCTGGCCACGTAGACCACCGACGCGGCCACTTCCTGCTCGGGCAGCGCGGCCTGCAGCCGGTTGGCGTTGTCGACCCCATTCTGCAGCGAGAGCAGCAGCGCGCCAGGCTCCAGGTAGGGGCACATCTCGGCCGCGGCGCTTTCGGTATCGGTGGACTTGACGCAGAACAGCACCAGTGCGGCTCCGGCCACGGCGCTAGCTTCGGTGCTGGCCTGCATGGGTATGTGCGCCTTGAAGCTTTGTGTATCGAGCAGCAGGCCGTTGCGGCGAATCGCCTCCACATGCCGGGGCCGGCCAATCAGCATCACTTCATGGCCGGCACGGGCCAGCATGCCGCCGTAATAACACCCCACCGCGCCAGCGCCCATGACCGCAATCTTCATTTCTTGCTCCAGGAAAATGATCAGCCGACGATAAGAAACGGCGCGACCTAAAGCCGGGCCACCAATGAGCCGAGCGTGGGGCCGACCGGCGCCGCCACCTTCAAGGTGAACAGCGCGTCGGCCCGCGTGCGGCCCATGTTCACCGCCGCGATCGGCTTGCCTGCCGCCGCGGCGGCCTGCACGAAACGAAAGCCCGAATACACCATCAGCGACGAGCCCGCGACCAGCACTGCATCCGCCTCGTCGAGCGCGGCGAAGGCGGTGGCCACACGCTCGCGCGGCACGTTCTCGCCGAAGAACACCACGTCGGGCTTGAGCATGCCGCCGCACACCTGGCACGGCGGGATGTCGAAGCCCGAGAAGTAGAGTCCATCCAGGTCGGCATCGCCATCGGGTGCTGGCTGCGCTTCGAGTGCGGCCCATTGCGGGTTGCGCCTGCGCAGTTCAAGCTGCAACTCGGCGCGCAGCGAACGCCTTTCGCAGCCCATGCAGCGTACCGTGTCGATACGACCGTGCAGGTCGATGGTGCGCTGGCTGCCCGCACGGTCGTGCAGGCCGTCGACGTTTTGTGTCAGCAGCAAGCCGATGCGGCCGGCGGCTTCGAGTTGCACCAGCGCGAGGTGGGCCGCGGCGGGGCGCGCCCCGCTCATCATCGGCCAGCCGAGCAGGCTGCGCGCCCAGTAGCGGCGCCGTGTCGCGTCGTCGCCGGTGAAGGCCTGGTAGGTCACCGGCGACTTGCGCTTCCAGTCGCCGTTGGCGTCGCGGTAGTCGGGAATGCCGGCGTCGGTGCTGCAGCCGGCACCAGTGAGCACGAACAGCCTGGGGTGACGGGCGGTGAAATCGGCCAACGCATCGAGTGCCGCCGCGTGGGTGTCCATGGTGTCGAGCATGGGTCGTTCATCGTTTCCGAAAAAAGCCGCCGCATCACCCGGGCAGCATGGGGTCCAGAAAAAAGGCCGGCACTGGTGGGTGCCGGCCCTTGCCGTGAAACCGTTGGCGAAACTCCAACTGGGCCAGTTGGATCAGCCGGCCGTCGCTTCCTCGGCTTCAGGCTTGGACTTGCCTTCCTTTTTCGGCAGCGGCTGGATGTCGAGCTCGACTTCCCCGGTTTCCACGCCCTTTTCGTCGGTGGTGATCTTCATGTCCACCGTCAGGCGGCCACCGTCGATCAGACGGCCAAACAACAGTTCGTCGGCCAAGGCACGGCGGATCGTGTCCTGGATCAGGCGCTGCATCGGCCGCGCGCCCATCAGCGGATCGAAACCCTTCTTGCCGAGGTACTTGCGCAGTGCATCGGTGAAGGTGACATCGACCTTCTTCTCGGCGAGCTGGGTTTCCAGCTGCAGCAGGAATTTGTCGACCACCCGCAGGATCACGGTTTCGTCCAGCGCCTTGAAGCTCACGGTCGCGTCCAGGCGGTTGCGGAACTCCGGCGTGAACAGGCGCTTGATGTCGGCCATTTCGTCGCCGGCTTCGCGCGGGTTGGTGAACCCGATCGTCGCCTTGTTCATGGTCTCGGCACCCGCGTTGGTCGTCATGATGATGATGACGTTGCGGAAGTCGGCCTTGCGCCCGTTGTTGTCGGTCAGCGTGCCGTGGTCCATCACCTGCAGCAGCACGTTGAAGATGTCCGGATGGGCCTTTTCGATCTCATCGAGCAGCAGCACACAATGCGGCTTCTTGGTGACGGCTTCGGTCAAGAGGCCGCCCTGGTCGAACCCGACATAGCCCGGAGGCGCGCCGATCAGACGGGAGACGGCATGCCGTTCCATGTATTCCGACATGTCGAAGCGGATCAACTCGATGCCCATGATGTAGGCCAGTTGCTTCGCCGCTTCGGTCTTGCCGACACCGGTGGGGCCGCTGAACAGGAACGAGCCGATGGGTTTGTCGCCCTTGCCCAGGCCGGAGCGCGCCATCTTCACGGCGGAAGCCAGCACGTCCAAAGCCTTGTCCTGGCCGAACACCACACTCTTCAGGTCGCGTTCCAGCGTCTTGAGCTTGCCACGGTCGTCGTTCGACACGTTGGCTGGCGGAATACGCGCGATCTTGGCCACGATCTCCTCGACCTCGGCCTTGGTGATGATTTTCTTGCGCTTGCTCGGCGGCAGGATGCGCTGGGCCGCACCGGCCTCGTCGATCACATCGATGGCCTTGTCGGGCAGGTGGCGGTCGTTGATGTACTTGGCACTGAGCTCGGCCGCAGCCTGCAGGGCCGCCACGGCGTACTTCACGCTGTGGTGCTCTTCGAAACGCGACTTCAGACCCTTGAGGATGTCCACCGTTTCCTGCACGGTCGGCTCCACCACGTCGACCTTCTGGAAACGGCGCGACAAGGCCGCGTCTTTCTCGAAGATGCCGCGGTATTCGGTGAAGGTGGTCGCTCCGATGCATTTCAGCTGGCCACTCGACAGTGCCGGCTTGAGCAGGTTGGACGCGTCCAGCGTGCCGCCAGAAGCGGCACCGGCACCGATCAAGGTGTGGATTTCGTCGATGAACAGGATCGCGTTCGGCTTGTCCTTCAGCGACTTCAGCACGCCCTTGAGGCGCTGCTCGAAATCACCACGGTACTTGGTGCCGGCCAGCAGTGCGCCCATGTCGAGCGAATAGACCTGGGCTTCGGCCAGGATCTCGGGCACGTCCTTTTGCGTGATGCGCCAGGCCAGGCCCTCGGCAATCGCCGTTTTGCCCACGCCGGCTTCACCCACCAGCAGTGGGTTGTTCTTGCGGCGGCGGCACAGGATCTGGATCGTGCGCTCGACTTCGTATTCACGCCCGATCAGCGGATCGATCTTGCCTTCCTTGGCAAGCTGGTTCAGGTTCTGGGTGAATTGTTCGAGCGGCGAAGCCTTCTCGTTCTTTTCAGCGCCGCCCTCTTCACCTTCGGCCTGGTTCTCGGAAGACTTGATCGGCTCCGGCGGGTCGCTCTTCTTGATGCCGTGGGCAATGAAGTTGACCACGTCGAGACGCGTGACGCCCTGCTGGTGCAGGTAGTAGACCGCGTGTGAATCCTTCTCGCCGAAGATGGCGACCAGCACGTTGGCGCCGGTGACTTCCTTCTTGCCGCTGCCCGTGGACTGCACGTGCATGATGGCGCGCTGGATGACGCGCTGGAAACCCAGCGTGGGCTGGGTGTCCACGTCGTCGGTGCCGGCGACCTGGGGGGTGTTGTCCTTGATGAAATTGCTCAAGGACTTGCGCAGATCATCGATGTTGGCCGAGCAGGCGCGCAAGACTTCGGCCGCGCTTGGGTTATCGAGCAAGGCCAACAGCAAGTGCTCGACGGTGATGAACTCGTGGCGTTGCTGACGCGCTTCCACGAAGGCCATGTGCAAACTGACTTCCAATTCCTGGGCAATCATGTGATTTCCTTTTTCGCCGTGCTGTTACTACACACTCTACATGGGTTCGACCCGAATGTTTTCAATCGCCTGTGCAAAAGCTCACTCCACAGGCTCACTAATGCACTGTAAAGGATGTCCGGACTGCTTTGCCGCCTCCAAAACCTGGTCGACCTTGGTGGCGGCCACGTCCTTGCTGTACACACCGCAAACCGCGCGGCCGTCCAGATGGATCTTGAGCATGATCTGCGTCGCGGTTTCGCGGTCTTTGCCGAAGAACTCCTGGATCACCACCACGACGAATTCCATCGGCGTGTAATCATCATTGAGCATCAATACCTGGTGCATCTGCGGGGGTTTGACTTTCTGGGTCCGGCGTTCGAGGACGACCGAACCTCCGTCATCAGGCGCCTGTGGCTTGGTCGGCGGCTGCACAGTCTTGGGGGGAGTTTTGGTGGCCATGCGTCATTTTATAGAGCAGCGGGGATCCCTGCATCTTCGACACAGTTGGTTTTGAAAGCCAGGAATTCAAGCCCCGCAAAAGCCATGGCGACAGCCAAGTTTTCGACCGGTGGGTGCGGGCTCTTTCGGCCCCCATCCCTCAGAGGGATTGCGCCTTCCCCAATAAACCGTATAAACTATATAAATCGTTTATTCACAGGGAGATCCAATTGACCACTCCAGCCAAAACCACCACAGCGGCCCCAGCCACGACGCCCAAGGCCAAGCCGACCAAGACGGCAAAAGCAGCCGCGCCCAAGGCAGCCCCGGTGAAGACTGCCCCGGCCAAAGCCACCAAGCCAGCGGCGGCGAAGAAAAGCAGCACCAAGCCGGCTGTCGCCAAAAAACCGGTGGCGCCCAAGGTCAAGCTGGAAAAGCCGGAAAAAGTCAAGAAGCCGAAACTGGTGCGCGACAGCTTCACGATCCCCAAGGTCGAATACCTGGTGCTCGAGGCACTGAAGCAGCGCGCCATCCAGTTGGCCCAGCCGGCCAAGAAAAGCGAGCTGCTGCGCGCCGGGATCAAGGCGCTGGCCGCCCTGTCGGACGCCGATCTGCGCACGGCCCTGCAAGCCGTGCCGGCCATCAAGACCGGCCGGCCCGCCGCGACCAAGGCCGTTTGAGGCACGGCGACCGCCTGTTCAGCGCACCGCGGCCGGCGAGGTCTCGCCCGCGGTGCCAACAAGCTGGTCAATAGGCTCAGGCTTGTGCAGCAGAAAACCCTGGGCATAGTCGACACCGATCTCGCCCAGGCGCTGCAGCAGCTCGGGCCGGTCGACGAACTCGGCTACCGTCTTCAGGCCCATGACACGAGCGACATCAACGAAGCAGCGCACGGCCACGTCGTCCAGCGGATCGTCGAGCAGGTCCCTGATGAACTGACCATCGATCTTCAGCATGTCCACCACCAGCGTCTTCAGGTAGCCAAAGGACGAAGCGCCGGCACCGAAGTCGTCCAACGCAATGCGCACGCCAAGCCGGCGCACCTGCTCGATGAAAAGTGCCGCGTCGGCCAGATTCGTGACGGCGGCGGTTTCGGTGACTTCCAGGCAGATGCGCTGACAGACGGCACCGCCTGCGGTGGCCAGGATTTCCAGTGCGTGCTGGTGAAAGACGCGGTCGCCGATGGATCGGCCCGAGAGGTTGATGCACAGCAGTTCGATCGGTGTCAGATCCGTCTGCGCCAACAACCATTCACAGGCCCGGCGCAGCACCCAGCGGTCGATGCGTGAAGACAGATGGAAACGTTCGGCCGCCGGCAAAAAGGCGCCAGGCAGGACCAGGCCGCCATCGGCATCGACCATGCGCAGCAGCGCCTCGGCGTGCAGCCCGCCCGTACCCTGGCGCGCGTTGTCGACGACTTCGATACGCTGCGCGAACAACACGAAGCGATCCTCGTCCAGCGCTTGCTCGATCCGTGTCGCCCATTTCGTTTCACCACTGCGCGCGCGCATCGCCAAGTCGGTGTCGAACCACAGGTGTACGCGGTTGCGACCAGCCTCCTTGGCCGCATAACACGAGATATCGGCGGCCTGCATCGCCGCCGCGGTGCCGAGGCTGCTGCCATCGAGCGGTACCAGACCGATGCTGGCACCCACGCGAAAACGCCTTTCATCATGCTCGAATCGGTAGGTCTCCATGCGGTCGCAGATGCCTTGAGCGAGACGCTGCGCGTCCTGGAGTTCGCAGTGCTCCAGCAGCAAGCCGAACTCGTCGCCACCCAGCCGCGCCACGCTGTCCCGGCCACGCACGCTGCTTTGCAGCAGCGCGCTGACCTGGCGCAGCAGCTGATCACCGGCCGAATGGCCGCAGGCGTCGTTCACCAGCTTGAACTGATCGAGGTCCACAAAGAGCAACGCGTGACGGCCGGCATCGTGCTGGGTCCGCGCCAGCAGCCGCGTCAGGCGCAACTCGAACTCGGTGCGATTGAAAAGGCCGGTCAAAGCATCGTGGCGGGCACGGTGGCTGATCTCGCGACTCATGCGGCGCTGCTCGGTGGTGTCGTGGAAGACCAGCACCGCGCCAAGCAGAGCCCCCTGCGCATCGCGGATCGGCGAGGCGCTATCGGTGATGCCGTATTCGACGCCGTCTCGCGAAACCAATACCTTGTCATCGACACGGTCCACCGCCTGCCCATGGGCCAGGCATTGCCCGACGGGATGAACTGCGGGTTGGCCGCCGTCTTCCTCGACGACTTGGAAGATCTGCGCCAGCGGCCGGCCCCAGGCCTCAGCCTTGGAATAACCGGTAAGCCGTTCGGCGACCGGGTTCAGCCATTGCACCAGGCCTTCCGCATCGGTGGTGATGACACCATCGCCGATCGAGTCGAGCGTCACCTGCAACAGCTCCCGGCTTTCGGCAAGCCGGCGCTCGACTTGCCGCCGCTCGCTGATGTCGCGCCCGACAGCATGCATGCCGATGACCCGGCCCTCCTCATCGATCACCGGCCTGTTACTCCATTCGATCCAGTGCAGCCGGCCTTCGCTGTCGAGCAAGCGGTCTTCACCCACCGAGGTCTGGCCCAGGTCAAACACGCGGCTCAACCTGTCGGCGAGGGCTGGCCGCTCTTCTTCGGAGACCTGGTCCAATAGCCGCGTGCCGATCAGCGCCTGCGCTGGCTGGCCAAAGAACTGCGCGTAGGCGCCGTTGACGAAGGAGAGCACGCCTTCGCGGGTCGACATGGACACCAGCTCGCGCTGGCCTTCGACCAGGGCCCGGTAGCGGGCTTCGCTGTCGCGCAATTCGCGCTCGGCGCGTTTGCGTCCGGTCACGTCCTCGATGATGGCCATGGAACTCAGTACGACGCCCGCCGCGTCGCGTTCAAGAATGGCCGACAACAGCACATCCAGCACGCTGCCGTTCTTGCACACCATCTGGTACTCGACGCGGTCGCAGCGCCCATCTTGCAGAAACGCGGGCAGCACCATGTCGATGGCGCGCTGTGCCGACTCGGCCGTCAGGAATTCGGTGGATCGGCGGCCAAGAACCTCTTCTCGCCGATAGCCGAGCGCCGCCAGCCAGACTTCGCTGACGGCAATCAGATGCCCCTGCGCATCGATGGAGTGCAGCATCGCCGGTGCAGAAAGGAACAGCTTGTCCAGCCGCCGACGGCTGGCGTCCGCACTCTTCACCATCGCCAGAGCCTGTTCCCGCGTTTCCAGCGCGCTGGCCGCCAGGTGCGCCAGCGCGGCCAGCGTGTTGCGCTGATGGATGTCGAGCTGACGCGGCTCTTGGCCCATCACGCACAGCGTACCCATCACCAGTCCATCGGACAGGACGATAGGGGCACCGGCATAGAAACGGATACCGGGCGTGCCGGTCACCAGCGGATTGGCGGCAAAGCGGACATCGAGCCTGGCGTCCTGAACCGCCATCACCTCGGTCTGCCCGATGGCATATCCGCAAAACGATGACTCACGCGGTATCTGGACGACTCCCGGCAGTCCGACGTTGGCCTTGAACCATTGCCGCTCGGCATCCACCAGGCTGACAAGCCCGATCGGGGTGTCGCACAGTCGGCTCGCCGCCTGCGCCAGACTATCGAAAAACGCCTCTGGCACCGAGTCGAACACGGCGAGCGCCTGCAACCTGCCCAGGCGCACCGACTCCTTGGCAGAAATCGAACTGGACGAACTGGCGCCCTCCACGATCAGATGGCGTCCGGGTGTTGGCGACTCGAACATTGGCGTCCCGGGGGCCTTTCTACTGAAGAGGGGGCAGTAAGAACATGTTACAGAATACCCGAAGCATGGCGTTTGCCCCGCCGGGCTGGCCCCGATTCGAACCGCCAGCAAGCGGCCGGCCCTCTGCGCTTGAACCGGTTCAGAGGATCCATCACGCCCACTCGATTGTCATCAGCCCCCCCTTACCCCGCATGGTTAAAAGACTGGGCCGCGATCGACATGGGGCTTTACCGTCAGAAGCGCATCCGGCCCGGTCGATGCGGCCGACATTGGGGACATTGGGTCGACCACCTGCCGAGCTTCCTCTCGCACCCACTCCATGAACGCCAACTGGCCGGGGGTGGCCGGGCGGTCCTTGTCGGTGCATAAGAAGTAGCCACGCCCGGTCGAGACAGGCAGGGCAAAGGGGATGACGAGTTCACCGCTTTGCAGCTCGCGCTCGATCAGGCAAGGCTGGGTGATGGCAATGCCCACACCTTCCTTGGCCGCGAAAATGAGGTTCATGCTGAGGTCGTAGCCGGGGCCCAGTTTGGGCTCGCCGCCCAGGCCTGCGATGTTGGCCCAGCGCGCCCAGTTGTCGGGGAAGTTGGTATGGTGCAGCAGCACCTCGCGTGCCAGGTCGGCGGGGTGCTTGAGGCGCGGCAACACGTGCGGCGCGCACACGGGAACGATGTCGCGGCCCATGAGGTAGGTGACCTCCAGGCGCGTGGGCCAGCGGCGGCGCGGGCGCTTCACGTCGATCCAGACGTCCACATCGTCACGGCTGAAGTCCTCGTCGTGGCGGAACTGGCGCATCTCGATGTCCAGGGCCGGATACCGGGCCTGGAAGCGCGGCAGGCGCGGCAGCAGCCACTTGGTGCCCAGCGTGGGGATGACACTCAGGCGCAGCTTGCCCGGCGCGCGCGGCTGCAGGAACAGCGCGGTGGCCGACTCCAGCGCCATCACATGGCGCTCGGTCAGTTGGCGCAACTGCCGGCCACGCTCGCTCAGCACCACCCCCTGCGGCGAACGATCGAACAGGCGGCAATTGCCCAGGTGCTGCTCAAGCCGCTGCACGGCACGGCTCACGGCGGCCTGGGTCACGCAAAGGTCCTCGGCAGCCTGGCGGAAACTGCCCAGCCGGCAGACCGCCAGAAAGGCATGGAGTTCGACCAGGGACGGGGAGCTCAGTTTCATGGGAGCAATTACATCATGTCATCACGAACCACGATTTTGTCGTTTGATGCGCGACGGGCAAATCCCTAGGATTTGCCCATTCCACACCTTTGCACACCCCTCCCAACCTCTCCTCTTTATCGCCATGACAATTGATCGCCGCCATTTCCTCACATCCACCGCCGCTGCCGGCATAGCCAGCCTCGGCCTGCCCTCCCTGGCGGCCGATTCACCCTACCCGACCCGCCCGATCAACCTGGTGGTGCCATTCACGCCCGGTGGCTCGGTGGACGTGTCGGGCCGGCTGATTGCCGACCGCTTGAGCCGCAGCCTGGGCCAGCCGGTGGTGATCGACAACCGGGGCGGCGCAGGTGGTGCGATAGGCTCGACCTTCGTCGCCAAGGCTTCACCAGATGGCTACACCCTGATCGTGGCCTCGCAAAGTACCCACGTGGTGAACCCGGCGATGAACCCGAAGCTGCCGTACGACGCGGTCAGGGACTTTGCGCCCATCACCATCATCGGCCGCCTGGCCAATGTACTGGTGATCAATGCGGGCCTGCCGATCCAGACCTTCGAAGCGCTGGTGAAATACGCGCGGGCCAACCCCACCGCGCTCAACTATGCGAGCGCCGGCACCGGCTCGGTATCGCACCTGAGCATGGAGCTGCTGAAGAACCAGGCCAACATCCCGATGACTCACATTCCGTACCGCGGCGCGGGCGTGGCGCTCGGCGATCTGCTGAGTGGCCAGATACAGTTGACATGGAACAACCTGTCGTCCAACCTGGGCAACATCCTCAACGGCAAACTGCGTGCCCTGGCCGTTGCCGCACCAGCACGCGTACCGCAGTTGCCCCATGTGCCGACCTTCGCCGAACTGAAATTGCCCGACCTGAACCTGACCTCATGGAACGGCCTGGCCGCCCCCGCGAAGACGCCCGATGCCATCGTGCAAAAACTCTACGTGGAGACCCGCAAGATCGTCAGCGCCCCCACCAGCCAGGGCACATGGGTCGACAAGGGCATGATCATTCCGGAAGACATCTCGCCCGCCGCCTACGGCAAGGAAATCGCCGAACGCATCCAGTTCTACCAGCGCATCGCCCGCGACAACAAGATCGTGCTGGACGCCAACTGATGGCGCATCCGAAACTCACGCGGATCGACGACCTGACGCCGCTTCACAACGAGCTGGCCAGTTGGCGCCGCCATATCCATCAGCATCCCGAGCTGGCCTTCGCCGAACACCAGACTTCCGACATGGTCGCCGACAAACTGCAGCAATGGGGCTATCAGGTCACGCGCGGCATCGGTCAGACCGGCCTGGTGGCGCAATTGCATGTGGGCAACGGCACGAAATGCCTGGGCCTGCGCTCCGATATGGACGCCCTGCCCCTCCAGGAAGATACCGGCCTGCCCTATGCCAGCACAACCCCCGGCCGCATGCACGCCTGCGGCCATGACGGCCACACCGCCATGCTGCTGGGCGCGGCCAAGCATCTGGCGGCCACCCGCCGGTTCTCCGGCACCCTCAACCTGATCTTCCAGCCGGCCGAGGAACGCGGTTTCGACAGCGGTGGACAGGCCATGGTGGCCGACGGCCTGTTCGCGCGTTTTCCCTGCGACATGGTGTTCGCCATGCACAACCATCCGGGCGCGCCGCAGGGGCACTTCCTGATGCGCGTTGGCCCTTTCCTGGCGGCGGGCGACCGGGTCTTCATCAGGATCATCGGTGTGGGCGGACACGCAGCGCGGCCGCATCTCGCGGTCGATCCGCTGGTGGCCTCGGCGGCCATCGTGATGGCACTGCAAACCGTGGTCTCGCGCAACGTCGATCCCAACGAATCCGCCGTCGTCACGGTGGGGCGGCTGCGCTCGGGCGAGGCACTCAACGTGATCCCGGCCGAGGCCGAGATCGGCATCAGCGTGCGCTCCTTCAGTACGGCGGTGCGCGCACTGCTCAAGGAGCGCATCACCGCCCTGGTGCATTCGACCGCCGAGGGCTATGGCGCGAAGGCGGAGATCCGCTACATCGAGGGCTATCCGGTGGTCGACAACGCCGCGGCAGCGGTCGCGCTGGCGGGCGAGGTCGCTACTGAACTGGTCGGCGCCGAGCGGGTGGAGCGCGAGTTCCCCCGCATGATGGGCAGCGAGGACTTCGCTTACATGCTGCAGGTCTGCCCCGGCGCGCTGGTGCGTATCGGCAATGGTCCGTCGGAGGACGGGCGCGGTCTGCACAACCCGCGCTACGACTTCCACGACGGCAACCTGACGGTCGGCGCAGCCTTCTGGAGCCGGCTGGCCGAGCGCTTTCTGGTCTAGCGCAATGGGGCTGGATTGACCTGGGCTTCTTGCAACAGCGAGTTGGCCTGGACAAACGTCGTCGACGAAGACCCAGGCCGCAAGCGGATGCGTGGTTGGCACGCCTGACGCTGTACCGACCTGGCTAGAACCCCCTCATTCCCACTCGATCGTCGCTGGCGGCTTGCTGCTCACGTCGTAGGTTACGCGGTTGATCCCGCGCACTTCGTTGATGATGCGGCCAGACACCTTCTTCAGCAGCGCGTAGGGCAGCTCGGCCCAGTCGGCGGTCATGAAGTCGCTGGTCTGCACGGCGCGCAGGGCCACCACGTAGTCATAGGTGCGGCCGTCGCCCATCACACCCACACTCTTCACCGGCAGGAACACGGTGAAGGCCTGGCTGGTGAGGTCGTACCAGCTCTTGCCGGTGGCGGCGTCCTTGAAGTTGCGCAGCTCTTCGATGAAGATCGCATCGGCCCGGCGCAGCAGGTCGGCGTATTCCTTCTTGACTTCACCAAGGATGCGCACGCCCAGGCCGGGGCCGGGAAACGGATGGCGATAGACCATCTCGGGCGGCAGGCCGAGGGCCACGCCGAGCTCACGCACTTCGTCCTTGAACAGTTCGCGCAGCGGCTCGAGCAGCTTCAGCCCGAGTTGCTCGGGCAGGCCGCCGACGTTGTGGTGGCTCTTGATGGTGACGGCTTTTTTGCTCTTCGCACCGCCGGACTCGATGACGTCGGGGTAGATCGTGCCCTGGGCCAGCCATTTGGCACCCTTGGCACCATCGCCCTTGAGCTTGGCGGCTTCCTGCTTGAACACGGTGACGAACTCGCCGCCGATGATCTTGCGCTTGGTTTCGGGGTCGCTCACGCCCGCCAACTTGCCCAGGAACAGGTCGCTGGCATCGGCGCGGATCACCTTGGCGTGCAGCTTGCCGACGAACATGTCCATCACCATGTCGCCTTCGTTCAGGCGCAGCAGGCCGTGGTCGACGAACACGCAAGTCAGTTGGTCGCCAATCGCGCGGTGGATCAGGGCCGCGGCCACGGATGAGTCCACGCCGCCGGACAAGCCCAGGATCACTTCTTCATCGCCCACCTGGGCGCGGATGTGGGCCACGGCTTCATTGATGTAGTCGCCCATGATCCAGTCCGGCCGGGTGCCGCAGATGTCCAGCACAAAGCGGTTCAGCAAGGCCTGGCCCTGCGTGGTGTGGGTGACCTCGGGGTGGAATTGCACGGCGTAGAACTTGCGCGCTTCGTCCGCCATACCGGCGATGGCGCAGCTGTCGGTGCTGGCCATGAGCTCGAAGCCGGGCGGCATTTCCGTGACGTTGTCACCGTGGCTCATCCACACATTCAGCATGCCGTGGCCCTCGGCATTGGTGAAGTCCTGGATGCCCTCGAACAGGGCGGTATGGCCGCGTGCGCGCAGTTCGGCATGGCCAAATTCGCGCTTATGCCCACCTTCGACCTTGCCACCCAGGGCGGCGGCGATGGCGTACATGCCAAAACAAATCCCCAACACCGGAATGCCCAACTCAAACACCACCTGCGGCGCGCGCAAGCTTTCGTCTTCCCACAGGCTGGCGTGGCTGCCGGACAGGATGATGCCCTTCAGGTTGCCGTCCGCGGCGTAGGCGCGCACCCAATCGTCGCTCACGTCACAGGGGTGGACTTCGCAAAACACATGGGCCTCGCGCACGCGGCGGGCGATGAGCTGGGTAACTTGCGAACCGAAGTCGAGGATGAGGATTTTTTGATGTTGCATGGTCAAAAATGAAAAACGGGCAGCAGGGCTGCCCGAGACGGAACTCGATGGTCTGATCAGGCCTGCGGTGGAATCCGCAGCAGTTGGCCCGGGTAGATCTTGTCGGGATTGCTCAGCATCGGCTGATTGGCTTCGAAGATCTTCGGATAGGCGTTGGCATTGCCGTAGAACTTCTTGGCGATGGCGCTGAGCGTGTCGCCGTGCGCGACCAGATGGTACTGCGAGGCATCGGCAGGTTCGCTGGTTTCGATCTCGTCGTTGACGCCAGCCACGTTTTGCACGTTGCCGCAGCACAGCACGATCTTTTCCTTGGTGGCCTGGTCGGCCACCGTGCCGGCCACGGTGACGAACTGGGTGGCGCCATCGAAGGTGATGGTCAACTGATCCGCTGGCAGGTTTTGCGCGCGGATGTAGCTGCCGATGGCCGTGGCCGCCGCCGTATTGGCCGCCGCTGCCTTCTCGGCATTGCTGGGCTCAGCCACCGCCGCCGCGATTTCGGGCGAGTGGCCGAACAACTTTTCGCCGGCTTCTTTCAAAAACGAGATCATTCCCATCACATACTCCTTTTGGTTTACAAGTCAACGGTATACACCGCGGACTCATTCTGCCCGATAGTTTGGAGCCTCTTTGGTGATCTGAACGTCATGAACGTGGCTTTCGCGAATTCCTGCCGATGTGATCTCGACAAATTCCGCCTTGTCCTTCATTTCGTCGATGGTGGCGCAGCCGCAGTAGCCCATGCTGGCGCGCACGCCGCCGGCCATCTGGTAAATGATGGAAACCATCGAACCCTTGTACGGAACCCGGCCTTCGATGCCCTCGGGCACGAGCTTGTCGGCGTTCGGGTTGCCGGTGGTGGCTTCCTGGAAGTAGCGGTCGGCGCTGCCCTGCTGCATGGCGCCGATGCTGCCCATGCCGCGGTAGCTCTTGTAGCTGCGGCCCTGGAACAGGATGACTTCGCCCGGGGCTTCCTCGGTGCCGGCGAACATGCCGCCCATCATCACCGTGCTTGCGCCGGCGGCGATGGCCTTGGCGATGTCGCCGCTGTAGCGGATGCCGCCGTCGGCAATCAGGGGCACACCGGTGCCGCGCAGGGCGGTGGCCACGCTGTCGATGGCCATGATCTGCGGCACACCCACGCCGGCGACGATGCGGGTGGTGCAGATGCTGCCCGGGCCGATGCCGACCTTGACCGCATCGGCACCGGCCTCGGCCAGTGCCAGCGCCGCCGCGCCGGTGGCGATGTTGCCGCCGATCACGTCCACCTGCGGGTAGTTTTGCTTGACCCAGCGCACCCGGTCGATCACGCCCTTGCTATGGCCGTGGGCCGTGTCGACCACGATGGCGTCGACGCCGGCGCGCACCAGCGCTTCAACACGCTCCTCGGTGCCCTCGCCCACGCCCACCGCCGCGCCCACGCGCAACTGGCCGCGCGCGTCGCGGGCCGCATTGGGGAAGCTGGTTTGTTTGGTGATGTCCTTGACGGTGATCAGGCCCTTGAGCTCGAAGGCCTCGTTGATGACCAGCAGGCGTTCGAGCTTGGACTTGTTGAGCAGCGCCTTGGCTTCGGCCAGCGAGGCGCCTTCCTTCACGGTGACGAGTTTTTCGCGCGGCGTCATGATTTCGCTCACCGGCACGTCGTAGCGGGTCTCAAAACGCAGGTCGCGGCTGGTGACGATGCCGACCACCTTGCCGCCGTCGCACACCGGAAAGCCCGAAATCCCGAGCTGGGCGGCCATGTCGATGACCTGGCGCACGGTGTGGGTCGGAGTGATCACCACCGGGTCACGCAGCACGCCCGACTCGTAGCGCTTGACCCTGGCCACTTCGGCGGCCTGCTGCTGCGGCGTGAGGTTCTTGTGCACGATGCCCATGCCACCTTCTTGCGCGATGGCGATGGCCAGACGGGCTTCGGTGACCGTGTCCATGGCGGCGGACACGAGGGGCAGGTTCAGGGTGATGTTGCGCGACAGACGGGTCGCAAGAGAGGTGTCCTTGGGAAGGACTTGGGAGAACGCAGGCACCAGCAACACGTCGTCGAAGGTGAGCGCTTTTCCTAGCAGGCGCATAGATCAAAGCTCCAAAAGACCGATTGTACTAGGGAGTGTGGGTCGACACATTCACCTACGTTTTGTAACTTCTTTGCGCAAAGTCTTTTCGCCTCATCGCCGGCCCGCGCGTGCCGGCACATGGTTATTCGCCCCGGCCGGCGCTAAACTGCCCGGATGCAGTTTTTCAAGACCCTTCTCCTGATCGCCGGTTGCGGCTTCGCCCTGGCGGCATCGGCCCAATGGCAATGGACGGACAAGGACGGCAACAAGGTCTTCAGCGACCGCGCCCCGCCCTCGGACATCCCGGAAAAAAACATCATCAAGCGCCCCGGCAATCGCGCCGTGACGGCGCCCGCAGCGGCGCCTGCCGCGGTCGCGGCCTCTTCCCCGGCCAGCCTGCCCCAGGCCAAGGGCGTCGACCCTGCCCTCGAGGAAAAGAAAAAGCTCGCCGAGGAAGCCGAGGCCAAGAAGAAGAAGGACGAGGAAAACAAGGTCGCCGCGGCCCGCGCGGAAAACTGCTCCCGGGCCAAGCAGGCCAAGGCCTCGTTCGACTCCGGCATGCGCATCGCGCGCACCAACGCCCAGGGCGAACGCGAAATTCTCGACGACACCGCCCGCGCGACAGAAGCCAAGCGGTTGCAGGAAGTCATCACCAGCGACTGCCGCTAAGGCCGCTGAGCCAGGCTTAGTAGCCGGCCTTGGCGCCGGCGCGCTTTTTCGCAAACAGGCCGGTGGTACGTGCACCCTGGGTGGCAAAACGCTCGCGCCTGGCCACCTTCGGGTCGACCAGCAGCGGGCGGTAGATTTCGATCCGGTCGCCATCGCGCAGCAACTGTTGCGCACTCGCCTTGCGCCCCCACACCCCGACGCGGCCGGGCGACAAATTCGCCGACGCAAACGCCGCACGCACCGCAGCGCTCTCCAGTGCCGCCTGCAGGGTGGCGCCCACGGGCAATTCGATTTGAAGCTCCACCGCACTGCGCGGTGTGGCCGCATACACCACGGTAATGCGCAGGGACGGCGTGGCAGCGGCCATGGCGATCAGCCGTAGACCTGTTCGGCGCGCTTCACGAAGGCGTCGACCAGGCTGCCGGCGATACGGTCGAAGACCGGCCCCACCAGTGCCGACAGCGCCATGTTGTCGAAGCCGTAGTGCAGCTGCAGCTCGACGCGGCAGGCGCGCTGCTGGCCGTCGCCCACCGGCGAGAAGCTCCACACGCCGTCCAGCTTGGAAAAAGGGCCTTTCACCAGTTTCATGTTCACCTGCCGGCCCGGCACATGGGTGTTGCGGGTGGTGAAAGTCTGGCGCAGGCCGCTGAAGGCGATGCCGACCTCGGCCGTCATGCCTTCGGCGTCGGTGCTCAGCACCGCGGCACGGTCGCACCAGGGCAGGAACTCCGGATACTTGTCCACGGCGGTCACCAAGGCGAACATTTCTTCGGGGCTGTACCAGATCAGGACGGACTTATGAACGTTTTTCATAGAATGCAAGGCTGCGCGGGATTGTAGACAAGCCTTGCCTAAATTCCCGCCGCCCCCAACTGTGACCCCATGGCCAAGAAACCCGATACATCCTCCCGCATTGCCGACAACAAAAAGGCCGCCTACAACTACTTCTTCGAGGAGCGCTTCGAAGCCGGCATGGTGCTCGAAGGCTGGGAGGTCAAGGCCCTGCGCGAGGGCAAGGTGCAGCTCACCGATGGTTATGTGGTGGTGCGCGACGGCGAGCTGTTCGTCATCGGCTGCCAGATCAATCCGCTCAAGAGCGCCTCGACCCACATCAGTCCCGATGCGGTGCGCACCAAGAAGCTGTTGCTGCACAAGGAAGAGATCAAGAAGCTGATCGTCAAGGTCGACCAGAAGGGCTACACCCTGGTGCCGTTGAACCTGCACTGGAAAGCCGGCAAGGTGAAGTGCGAGATCGCGCTGGCCAAGGGCAAGGCCGAACACGACAAGCGCGACACCATCAAGGACCGCGAAGGCAAGCGCGAAGTCGAACGCGCGATGAAGTCGCGCAACCGATAAGAAGCTTTCGCAGCCTCAGGCAGCCTCATGGCAGGCACAGGCCTCGCCATGCGCCGCCGCCACCAGTTCATGCAGGATGCCGCATTCGCCATGCGCATGTTCGCCGCTGCAACGTGAACGCAGTTGCACCAATTGCTTTTCCAGCGCGCGCATGCTTTTCAGCCGGGCACGCACCCGTGCGAGTTGCGCATCGACCAGCAGGTCGACGTCGGCGCAGTCGCCGGCCGGCGCATCGCTGAGGTCGAGCAGACGTTTCACATCGGCCAGGGGCATGTCGAGCGCGCGGCAATGCCGCACGAAGGCCAGCCGTTCCAGATGGGCGGCGGCGTATTCGCGGTAGCCGTTGTCGCTGCGGGCCGGCGCCGGCAACAGCCCTTCCTTTTCGTAGAAACGGATGGTTTCCACCTCCACGCCGGTGGCTTGGCTCAGGGCCTTGATGCGCATGGTGATTTCTCCTGGTCTGGAACGGAAGACCTCACTCCAGTATAGGCCTTGACCCTCTAGTGGCTTCAGGGTTTCCAATCAATCCCTTATGAAACATACGTCGATACAAGCCAACGAACACGCAGGCCACCGCCACCACGAACACGGGGCCGGCTGCTGCGCGCCGGCACAGGCCGCCACGGATTTCCATCCCGCGCCTGGCGAACGCGGCCAGGCCTTTCGCATCGCCACCATGGACTGCGCGGCCGAAGAGTCCGACATTCGTCGTGCACTCGACGCCCTCCCCGGCATTCGCAGCCTGCGCTTTCAGCTCGGTGCGCGCACGCTGGTGATCGACGCCGACAACAGCGCCCTGCCCGCCGCACTGGAGGCGATCCGCCGGGCCGGCTACGACCCGCAGCCACAAACCGAGGCCAAGGCCGATGGCCATGACGACTCCGGCCATCTGCATGAACACGGCGCCGGCATGCCCGGCGGCATGGGCCGCCTCATGGCCGCACTGGGCCTGGCGATCGCGGCGGAAGTGCTTTCCTTCATCGCGCCCGAGGCCCTGCCCTGGAAGCTGCTCGGCATGGCCCTGGCGGCACTGGCGATCTGGCTGTCGGGCGTGGAAACCTATCAAAAAGGCCTGGCCGCGCTGCGGCGCCTGAGGCTGAACATCAACGCGCTGATGGGTGTGGCGGTGACCGGCGCCTTCCTGCTCGGCGAATGGCCCGAAGCGGCCATGGTGATGGCGCTCTATGCCATCGCCGAAATGATCGAAGCCCGCGCGGTGGATGGCGCGCGCAATGCCATCCAGGGTTTGCTGGCGCTCGCGCCCGAAGTGGCCGAGGTTCGCCAGGCCGACGGCAGCTGGCGCGGCGAGCCGGCGCGCTCGGTGGCGATCGGCGCCGTGGTGCGGGTCAAGCCCGGTGAACGCATTGCGCTGGACGGCATGGTCACCGGCGGACACAGCGCGGTCGACCAGTCGGCGGTCACCGGCGAAAGCATTCCGGTAGAGAAAGCCACCGGCGACGCGGTGTTCGCCGGTACGGTCAATACCTCGGGCGGGCTTGAATTCCGCGTCACCGCCGAGGCCAGCCATTCGACGCTGGCCCGCATCATCCACGCGGTTGAAGAAGCCCAAGGCAGCCGCGCACCGACGCAGCGCTTCGTGGACCGCTTTGCCGCCATCTACACGCCGGCCGTGTTCGTGCTGGCGCTCGGCGTGGCCCTGGCGCCGCCGCTGTTCCTGGGCTGGGCCTGGGCCGCCGCGCTGTACAAGGCGCTGGTGCTGCTGGTCATTGCCTGCCCCTGCGCGCTGGTGATCGCCACCCCGGTGACGGTGGTCAGCGGCCTCACCGCGGCGGCGCGGCGCGGCATCCTGATCAAGGGTGGCGTGTACCTGGAGGAAGCGCGCAAGCTCAAGGCCGTGGCACTCGACAAGACCGGCACCTTGACCGAAGGCAAGCCGAAGCTCGTCGACTGGCAGCCGCTCGGCGACACCCGCTGGCCGCGCGAAGACCTGGCCACGCTGGCCGCAAGCCTCGCAGCCCGGTCGGACCACCCCGTGTCCAAGGCCATCACCAGCGGCTTGCCTCCGGTGCATGAAGCGGTGGAAGGCTTCACCGCCTTGCCCGGCCGTGGCGTGCAAGGCCGCTTGCGCGGGCAGCTGTTCGCACTCGGCAACCAGCGCCTGCTGGGCGCGCCGGGTGCCTCCGGCCTGGCCGCCCAACTCGCAGACTATGAAGCCAACGGCCATTCGGTCAGCCTGCTCATGGCGGATGGCGTACCGCTGGCGGTGTTTGCCGTGGCCGACACCATCAAACCCTCGTCCCGCGCCGCGGTGGCCGAACTCAAGGCCATGGGCGTCACCCCGGTGATGCTGACCGGCGACAACGCCGCCACGGCGCGCCATGTGGCGCAGCAGGCCGGCATCGACGACGCGCGCGGCGCCCTGCTGCCCGAAGACAAACTCGCGGCCATCCAGGACATGCAGCGCCGCTACGGCCCGACCGCCATGACCGGTGACGGCATCAACGACGCGCCGGCCCTGGCCCAGGCCGACATCGGCTTCGCCATGGGCGGGGCCGGCACCGACATCGCCATGGAAGCCGCCGACGTGGTCATCATGACCGATGACCTGCGCCGTATCGCCACCACCATCGCGTTCTCGCGCCGCGCCCATGCGGTGCTGTGGCAGAACATCGTGATCGCCCTGGGCATCAAGCTGGTGTTCTTCGTGCTGGCGGTGTTCGGCGACGCCAGCATGTGGATGGCGGTGTTCGCCGACATGGGCGCGAGCCTGCTGGTCGTGGCCAACGGCCTGCGGCTGATGCGTGGCAGCCCTGGGGCACCGCCGGCCATGGCAAAGACGCAGGCGACCGGACCCCACGACCACGGGCACGCCGGCCACGCGCACTGAAGACCCGAGGCAAGGCCGACACCAAGGGCGATAATCCATCGCCATGCCTCCCCGCCCCTCGTCCACGCACACGCAGAATCACCCCTCCGCCGCCGGTGCCATCACCGACGTCGCCGGCATCGAGGTAGGGCAGTTCACCGACCCGCGCCGGCCCACCGGCTGCAGCGTGGTCATCGCCCGCGAAGGCGCGGTGGCTGGCGTGGACGTGCGCGGCGCGGCGCCCGGCACGCGCGAGACGGAGCTGCTGCACCCCAGCAACCTGGTGCAGCAGGTGCATGCCATCACCCTCGCCGGCGGCAGCGCCTGGGGTCTGGACGCGGCCAGCGGCGTGATGCGCTGGCTGGAAGCGCAAGGCATCGGCCTGGCAGTCGGTTACGGCCTGGTGCCGATCGTGCCGGCGGCGGTGTTGTTCGACCTGCCGGTGGGATACGTGGCCGGGGAGACTGGCGTGCGGCCCGACGCCGCGGCCGGCTACCAGGCCTGCCAGGCCGCCAGCCGTGCCGCGCCCGCCGAAGGCAATGTGGGTGCTGGCGCGGGCGCGCTGGTGGGCAAGCTCTACGGCATCGGCCGCGCCATGAAGGGCGGCATCGGCACCGCGTCGCTGCGGCTGGACGGCATCACCGTCGGTGCGCTGGTGGCCTGCAACGCGGTAGGCGACGTCATCGACCCCGACACCGCGCAGGTGATCGCGGGTGCCCGTACCCCCGACGGCCTGGCCTTGCTCGACACCCGCCGTGCCGTGTTGGCCGGCCAGCCGCCCTCTTCGCCCTTGGCCGGCAGCAACACCACCATCGGTGTGGTCGCCACCGATGCCGTGCTGACCAAGGCCCAGGCCCATCGCCTGGCCCAGGTGGCGCACGACGGGCTGGCACGCAGCATCAACCCGGTGCACACCATGTCGGACGGCGACACCCTGTTCGCGCTGGGCACCGGCCGCTCAGGCCAGACCGCCAGCATGGTGAGCCTGAGCGTGCTGGTGGCCGAAGTCACCGCACGCGCCGTGGTGCGCGGCATCCTGGCGGCGCGCGGCATCACCGCCAACGGCATCACCTGGCCCGCCGCGTCGGAGCTGCGCACGCGCAGCCTGCACTGATGCGGTCGATGCGCTTGCGGCGCCGCGCTGCAGCCCCAACCACGGCGCGGACTTCCACCACGCCCGGCCTGGCCTTCACACGTGTGCTGCCGTGGCTGGTGCTGGTCGTGTCGCTGCTGGTGTCTGCCATCCTGGTGCTGCATCTGGAACAGCGCCGGCTGGCGCAGGAACGCGACCGGGTGACCGCGCTGGTCAACGACCACGCGCAGGCCATCCAGACCCTGGTGGAGCGGGTGCTGTCGAGCACCCACGCACTGGCGGCCATGGTCCAGCAGAACAAGGGGCCGATCCAGAACTTCGATCAGGTGGCCGGCGAGATGCTGGCGCTGTATCCCGGCGCCGCCCTCCTCGGCCTGTCGCCCGGCGGCGTGGTGCGCTACGTCGTGCCCAAGGCGGGCAATGAACGCTCCATCGGTTTCGACCAATTGAACGATCCGGTGCAGCGCAAGGAAGCCTATCTCGCGCTCGAAACCGGCGAACTCACGCTGGCCGGGCCGCTCAACCTGGTGCAAGGCGGCTTGGGCGCCGTGGGCCGCCAGCCGATCTATCTCCCCGACGACAGGGGTCAGGACAATTTCTGGGGCTTCGCCTATGTGGTGATCCGCTTCCCCCAGGCCCTTGAGGGCGCACGCCTGGCACAGTTGGTCGAGCAAGGGGTTGACTACGAGTTGTGGCGCATCCACCCCGGGACCCAGCAGAAACAGCAGATCGCGGCTTCGACGAAGCACACACTGGTCGACCCCATCAGCCGCACCGTGGAGCCGCCCGGCGGCCTGTGGGTGCTGAGCGCGGCGCCGTCGCGCGGCTGGAGCGATCTGGCGGGCCTGGCCACCAAATCGGCGTTGGCGCTGACCGTCTGCCTGCTGCTGACCTACCTCAGCCAGTTACTGGCCAGGCTCAAAGCCCAGGGCCGCGGCCTCGAGGCCCTGGTGGCCGCCCGCACCAGCGAGATCTTCGCCACCCAGAACAAGCTGCAGGCCACACTGGATGCCATTCCCGACCTGATCTTCGAGATCGGCATCGACGGCACCTGCCACGACTACCGCGCGCCCACCAGCCATGTCAGCACGGTGCAGGGCGAGCGCCTGATCGGCAAGCAGCTGGGCCAGATCCTGCCCCCCGAGGCCACCCGCACCTTGCTGGCCGCGCTGCAGGAAGCACTCGTCAAGGGCCGCTCCGAAAACCATCAGGTGGAACTCACACTGCCGCAGGCCATCAAGACGACCTGGTTCGAAATCTCCGTGGCCCACAAACGGGACGCACCGGGCACCCAAAGCGAAAGCGGCAACGAGCCCAGGTTCATCGTGCTCGCACGCGACATCACCGGCCCGAAGCAGGCCGAGTCCGACCTTCGCGTGGCGGCCACCGCCTTCAATGCGCAGCAAGGTATGGCCATCACCGGTACCGACAAGCTGATCGTGCGGGTGAACCCGGCTTTCACCGAAATCACCGGCTACAGCGCTGAAGACGCGATCGGACGCAGCCTGAACTTCCTCAACTCCGGCCGCCACGACAGCGCCTTCTACGAACACATGTGGGCCACGGTGCTGCACACCGGCGCCTGGCGCGGCGAGGTCTGGAACCGGCGCAAAAACGGCGACATCTACCCTGACATGCGCACCGTGACCGCGGTCAAGGCCGAAGACGGTGCCATCACCCACTACGTCAACACCTTCGCCGACTTCACCGAACGCAAGGCCGCCGAAGACGAAATCCGCAACCTGGCCTTCTACGATGCGCTGACCCAACTGCCCAACCGCCGGCTGCTGCTCGACCGGCTGCGCCATTCGCTGCTGGCCAGTGCGCGCCACGGCCATTGCGGCGCGCTGCAGTTCATCGACCTGGACAACTTCAAGGCACTCAACGACACGCTGGGCCACGACATGGGCGATCTGCTGCTGCAGCAGGTGGCCGCGCGCCTGAGCCATTGCGTGCGCGAGGCCGACACGGTGGCGCGCCTGGGCGGCGACGAATTCGTGGTGATGGCCGAAAGCCTGAGCCCGCAGCGCGACACCGCGGCCACACAGGCCCGGGCCCTGGGCGAAAAAATACTCACGGCGCTCAACCAGCCCTATGCCCTGGCCGGGCGCGAATACCACATCACGCCCAGCATCGGCATCGCGCTCTATAGCGGCAAACAGGAAACCACCGACGAGGTGCTGAAACACGCCGACCTCGCCATGTACCAGGCCAAGGCCGCCGGGCGCAACACGCTGCGCTTCTTCAACCCTGGCATGCAGGCCGCGGTGAACGCCCGCGTGGCGCTCGAATCCGACATCCGGCGCGGCCTGGCCGAACACCAATTCTCCCTGCACTACCAGCCGCAGATCGACGGCTTGGGCCGGGCCGTGGGCGCCGAGGCCCTGTTGCGCTGGCATCACCCGGAACGCGGCATGATCTCGCCGGCCGAGTTCATCCCGGTGGCCGAGGAAACCGGGCTGATCCTGCCTCTGGGCGACTGGGTGCTGCAAACCGCCTGCGCCCAGCTCGAAGCCTGGGCCGTAGGCGACGTGGCACACGAACTCACGTTGTCGGTCAACGTGAGCGCACGCCAGTTTCGCCAGCAGGACTTCGCCGAACGCGTGCTGGGCCTGGTTGCCAACAGGGGTTTGAGCGCCGACCGGCTCAAGCTCGAGCTGACCGAAAGCCTGCTGGTCAACGACGTCGAAGACACCATTGCCAAGATGACGCTGCTCAAGAAAAGCGGCGTGGGCTTTTCACTCGACGACTTCGGCACCGGCTACTCTTCGCTCTACTACCTCAAGCACCTGCCCCTGGACCAATTGAAGATCGACCAGTCGTTCGTGCGTGACCTGCTGACCGACCCCAACGACGCCGCCATCGCCCGCACGGTGATCACACTCGGCCACAGCCTGGGCCTGGCGGTGATCGCCGAAGGTGTGGAAACCGAGGCGCAGCGCAGCTTCCTCGCCACCCAGGGCTGCGACGCCTACCAGGGCTACCTGTTCAGCCGCCCGCTGCCGGCACAGGCGTTTGGCGAGTGGCTGCGACGCCACGCGCTGACGCAAACCGAGCAGTCCGCGGTTTTTCCTGAAATCTGATTGCCCATGCCCAAGACCCTCAAGCTGATTCTTTTGTCCCTGCGCGACCTCATCGTCTCCGCCGGCCCGGTGGTGTTCATCGTGATCGGCGCGCTGGTCGCCGCCTACTGGTACCTCGACCCGCAACCACCCAAAACCGTCACCCTGGCCACCGGCCCGGCCGGCAGTGCCTATGCCGAATTCGGCAAACGCTACGCCAGCGCGCTGAAGGCCGATGGCATCGAAGTCGTGCTCAAAGCCACCAACGGCGCGGCCGACAACCTGCAGATGCTGCGCAGCGGCGAGGCCGACGTGGGCTTCGTGCGTGGCGGCAGCGCCGACCCGGTGGCCGACGAGGAAGCCGGTCTGATGTCGCTGGGCAGCCTGTTCTACGAGCCGCTGTGGCTGTTCTACCGCACGGACGCGGCCCGCAGGCTCGACCCCAACGTCGCCACGCTGACGGCACTGCCCCAGCTCAAGACGCTGCGTATCAACATCGACAAACAAGGCAGCGGTGTGCCCGACATCATGGAGAAGATGTTCAAGGCCAACCACATCGAGGCCCGCACGCTGCGGCTGTCGAACCTGGAGCCGGCACCGGCCACCGAAGCCCTGCTGGCCGGCCGGCTGGACGTGATCGTGCTGGCCTCGGCCCCGCAGTCGCCGCTGGTGCAGCGCCTGCTGCGCGCACGCGGCATCCAGCTGATGGACTTCGGCCAGAGCGACGCCTACGCGCGGCGTTTTCCGTTTCTCTCGGCCGTGACGCTGCCGCGCGGCGTGGTCGACCTGGCCGCCGACATGCCGCCGCACGACGTGTCCATGCTGGCCGCGACCACCTCGCTGGTGTCGCGCGAGCAGACCCACCCCGCACTGCGCCAGCTGTTCGCCCTGAGCGCGCAGACCATGCACAGCGGGGCCGGCTGGTTCAACCGGGCGCGCGACTTCCCCAACACCCGCACCAGCGAGCTGCCGGTCAGCCCCGAAGGCGACCGGGCCATCAACAGCACGCCGCCGTTCTGGCAACGCTACCTGCCCTTCTGGGCCAGCAATTTGATCGAGCGCATGTGGCTGGTGCTCGGCGGCCTGGTGGTGCTGATGTTGCCGCTCTCGAAGATCGTGCCGCCGCTGTACCAATTCCGCGTGCGCAGCCGCGTGTTCCGCTGGTACGCCCGGCTGCGCGAGATCGAAACCAAGGTGGATGCCCGCGAGGGCGAGGGCGACCGCAATGCGCTGCTCGACGAGTTGGACGAACTTGACCGCGTGACGCACCGCATCACAGTGCCACTGTCGTACACCGATGAGTTGTACGCGCTGCGAAATAACATTTATGCGGTGCGCAAGCGGCTGCTGGCGAACTGGCCGCGGGAGGAAACAACGAGCGGCGTAACCGAAACGCCTGCCCCTCACCCTGGCCCTCTCCCCGGAGGGGCGAGGGAATAAGCCATAACCGCGGGTAGCGGACAGGCCCGCCTTATTCCAGAACAACCGCGGAACCGGCTTTGCCGGGCCGCTGGTTGTGCCCCCTGCAAGCCTGTCCTGAGCTTGTCGAAGCGGGGGGAGGAGCTACACGAAGTGAGCGACTTGGGGGTGTGCCTAGCCTTTGCCTATTTCAACGCTTTGAAGCGCATGCGTTTTGGTTTGGCACCTTCTTCACCCAGGCGCTTGCGTTTGTCGGCCTCGTACTCCTGGTAGTTGCCGTCGAAGAAGTTCCACTGGCTATCGCCTTCGCAGGCCAGGATGTGGGTGGCGATGCGGTCCAGGAACCAGCGGTCATGGCTGATGACCATCAGCGTGCCGGCGAATTCGAGCAAGGCGTCTTCCAGCGCACGCAGGGTTTCCACGTCCAGATCGTTCGACGGTTCATCGAGCATCAGCACATTGCCGCCAGCGATCAGCGTCTGGGCCAGATGCAGCCGGCCGCGTTCACCACCGGACAACATGCCGACCTTTTTCTGCTGGTCGCTGCCGTTGAAATTGAAACGGCCGCAATAGGCGCGGCTGGCCATCTGGAACTTGCCGACGTTGAGGATGTCGAGCCCACCCGACACCGCTTCCCACACCGTCTTGTCGTTCTCCAGATCGTCGCGGCTCTGGTCGACGAACACCATCTTCACGGTCTTGCCGATCTTGACCTCGCCGCTGTCCGGTTGCTCCTTGCCGGCAATCATGCGGAACAGGGTGGACTTGCCCGCACCGTTCGGACCGATGATGCCGACGATGGCACCGGCCGGCACCTTGAAGCTCAGGTTGTCGATCAGCACGCGGTCGCCGAACGACTTGGTGACGTTGACGAATTCGATCACTTCGTGGCCCAGGCGCTCGGCCACCGGGATGAAGATTTCATTGGTCTCGTTGCGCTTCTGGTATTCGAAGTCGGAGAGTTCCTCGAAACGGGCCAGACGCGCCTTGCTCTTGGCCTGGCGGGCCTTGGGGTTCTGGCGCGACCATTCGAGTTCCTTCTTCAGGGCCTTGGCGCGCGATTCCTCGCCCTTCTGTTCCTGCTCCAGGCGCGCCTGCTTCTGCGTCAGCCAGTCGCTGTAGTTGCCCTTGTACGGAATGCCGGAGCCGCGGTCGAGTTCCAGAATCCATTCGGCGGCGTTGTCGAGAAAGTAGCGGTCATGGGTGATGGCCACCACGGTGCCCGAATAACGCTGCAGGAACTGCTCCAGCCAGTCCACCGATTCGGCGTCCAAGTGGTTGGTCGGCTCGTCGAGCAGCAGCATGTCGGGCTTGGACAGCAGCAGGCGGCACAGCGCCACACGGCGTTTTTCACCGCCGGACAACACCCCCACGTTGGCATCCCACGGCGGCAGACGCAGCGCATCGGCGGCGATTTCAAGCTGGTGCTCGGAGTCGGTGCCGGCGGTGGCGATGATGGCCTCCAGCTCGGCCTGCTCGGCGGCGAGAGCGTCGAAATCGGCGTCTTCCTCGCCGTAGGCGGTGTACACCTCTTCGAGCCGCGCCTTGGCGCTGAACACCTTGCCCATGGCCGATTCCACGCTTTCGCGCACGGTCTGGGTCGGGTCGAGCTGAGGCTCCTGGGGCAGATAACCGATGTTCAGGCCCGCCATCGGCACGGCTTCACCTTCGATTTCCTTGTCCACGCCGGCCATGATCTTGAGCAAGGTCGACTTGCCCGAGCCGTTCGTGCCCAGCACGCCGATCTTGGCGCCGGGGAAGAAACTGAGCGAGATGTCCTTGAGGATCTGGCGCTTCGGCGGAACGATCTTGCCGACGCGGTTCATGGTAAAGACGTACTGGGCCATGTATTTGTGCTTTGTGAAAAAAAGAAGACAAAAAAAGAGTGCCGAAATGCTTCGGGCGAACGCCGATTATCCCAGCATGCGACAATACATCGGTTGCGGCATTCCAATTGGCTGCAACGCCAGCGCTTCGCTGGGGGCCAAAATCTCTATTTTGCGTCCATCTCCTTGTATCTGTCTGCCTTTGATTGGTGCCGGTGTTCTCCACATCGGCGATAGGCCAGACGTCCAAGCGCCCAGGACGGGCGCAATAAAATGAACTTTGAAGAACTGAATCTGGCCCCGGCCATTCTGAAGGCCGTGCAAGAGCAAGGCTATACCTCTCCAACCCCCATCCAGGCCCAGGCCATCCCCGTCGTACTCGCCGGCCACGATCTGCTCGGCGGCGCCCAGACCGGCACCGGCAAGACCGCGGCCTTCACCCTGCCCCTGCTGCAACGCCTCAGCGAAAGCGCCCCGGCCCAAAACAAGTTCGGCGGCAAGGGCATCCGTGCCCTGGTGCTGACGCCCACCCGCGAACTCGCCGCCCAGGTCGAAGAATCCGTGCAGACCTACGGCAAATACCTGGAGCTCAGCTCCACCGTCATCTTCGGTGGCGTTGGCATGAACCCGCAGATCACCAAGGTCAAAAAAGGTGTCGACATCCTGGTGGCCACGCCCGGCCGCCTGCTCGACCTGATGCAGCAAGGCGTGCTCGACCTGGGCCAGGTGCAGATGCTGGTGCTGGACGAAGCCGACCGCATGCTCGACATGGGCTTCATCCATGACGTGAAGAAAGTGCTGGCCGCCGTGCCCAAGGACAAGCAAAGCCTGCTGTTCTCGGCCACCTTCAGCGACGAGATCCGCGAACTCGCCGCTACCCTGCTGAAGAACCCGCAAAGCGTGCAGGTCACGCCGCGCAACACCACCGTGCAGCGCATCACCCAGGTGATCCACCCGGTCGGCCGCGGCAAGAAAAAGGCCTTGCTGGCCCACATCATCCAGGAACACAACTGGAGCCAGGTGCTGGTGTTCACCCGCACCAAGTTCGGCGCCAACAACGTGGCCGAATTCCTGACCAAGAACGGCATCCAGTCGATGGCCCTGCATGGCAACAAGAGCCAGTCGGCCCGCACGCAGGCCCTGCAAGGCTTCAAGAGCGGCGACATCCGCGCCCTGGTGGCCACCGACATCGCCGCGCGCGGTATCGACATCGACGACCTCCCGCACGTCGTCAACTACGAAATCCCGAACGTCTGCGAAGACTACGTGCACCGCATCGGCCGCACCGGCCGCGCGGGTGCCGAAGGCGCCGCCGTGAACCTGGTGTGCCTGGACGAAGAAGGCTTCATGCAGGACATCGAGCGCTTCACCAAGCGCGAGATCCCGGTGCAGGTCATCGAAGGTTTCATGCCCGAACCCGGTGAAAAGGCCGAACCCATCGCCATGGGCCGCCAGACCATCTGGGGCGGTGCCGGCAAGCCGCCGAGCCGCGACGTGATGCAGGCCGCCGCCAAGGCCGCCCGCACCGAAATGCTGCAACGTGTGCGCGACAACAAGGCTTCGCAAGGCGGTGACGGCGGCGGCCGTGGTGGCAACGGCGGTGGTGGCCGCAATGCCCCGCGCGGTGGCCAACGCAGCGCGCCGCAAGGCGACAGCCAGCCGCCTCGTTCCCAAGGCCCGCGTCCACCACAAGGTGGCCGTGGCGGTCGTCCGAACGGCGGCGGTGCGCGCACCGGAGGCGGTGGCGGCTACGGCGGTCATAGCGGTGGTGGCAATGGTGGCGGCGGCGCTTATGGCGGCTTGCAGCCTGACCACACGCGTTCGGCTTCGATGGGTGGCCATGCCACACCGGTGGCACGCGCCCCTGGCGGCCAGCCTGACCCGATGCGCACCAGTGTGGACAGCATGTCGGCCGGTGGTCGCCGCGGCGGTGGCGGCTACGGCGGCAACCGCAGTGGTGGCGGTGGCGGTGGATACGGTGGCGGCCGCAGTGGTGGCGGCGGTGGTGGTGGTTCGCGCGGCCCCGGCGGCGGCTCACGGGGTTCGTTCGGCCGCTGAACTGCAGGCTGAGAGATTAAATAGCAAAGGGCGCCATGGCGCCCTTTTGTTTTGGTGAACCGAAATGGTGCTACGCGCGCACGAACATCGTCACCAGCGGCTCGTCGCCCACCTGGCGGCTCCAGTGGCCATGGATCTTCGCGTCGAAGGTTGCGCCCTCGGGCAGCGTGTCCACCGAATAGAAATGCTCGCCCGGCTTGAAGATGCGGCTCGTGCCGTCCTGCAGGCTGATCTCCATCTGCCCGCCGAGGATCACCACCCACTGCGGCGTCACGCTCACATGAAACTGGCTGCGAAAGCCCACCGGACTGTGCCGGATCTGGAAACCGCCGGTGGCCATCAGCGGCGACAGCATGGCTTGCGGCATGCCTTCGGAGAGTTCGACGGGTTCTTCTCGAAACCTGGCGCGGCCATCGGTGTCGGTGAAGAGGATGACTTTGGTAAAGGTGGTCATGGATGTTCCAGTGTGAGTGTCAAAGCGTTGCGGTCACGCCGCCGTCCACATAGAGGATATGCCCGTTGACGAAGCGCGAGGCGTCGCTGGCCAGGAACACCGCCGCGCCAGCCAGGTCTTCCACGTCGCCCCAGCGCCGGCTCGGCGTGCGGTTGATCAGCCAACTGCTGAATTGCGGATCGGCCACCAGTTTCTCGTTGAGCTCGGTCTTGAAGTAACCCGGGCCGAGGCCGTTGACGTTGATGCCGTGCGGGCCCCAGTCGATGGCCATGCCTTTGGTCAGCATCTTCACCGCGCCCTTGCTGGCGGTGTACGGCGCAATGTTCGGCCGGCCGAGTTCACTCTGCACCGAGCAGATGTTGATGATGCGGCCCTGCTTGCGCGGAATCATCTTGCGTGCCACCGCCTGACCGACGAAGAACACGCTGTCGAGGTTGGTGCGCATGAGTTCGTGCCAATGCTCGGACGTGAAGTCTTCGAGGGGTGCGCGGCGCTGCATGCCGGCGTTGTTCACCAGGATGTCGATCGGGCCGACCGACTTCTCGATGTCGTCCACCGCGGTCAGCACGCTGTCACCAGCGGTCACGTCGAAGGCGCGGGTATGGACCTGCAGGCCTTCGGCACGCAAAGTGACTGCGGACTCCTCCAGCTTGGCGGCGTTGCGCGCATTCAAGACCAGCGTGGCACCGGCCTGACCGAGGCCACGGGCCAAGGCGAAGCCGATACCACTCGACGAGCCGGTGATCAAGGCGATGCGGCCGTCGAGCCTGAAAGGATTGGGGGTCGAAGTGGTGGTGTTCATGGTTGCTTGGGTATAAAGGATGAAACGACGGCCGAGACGACCACATCCGTCGCTTGTGTCACGTCGAAGGTCAACGCATTTTCGTCGGGCGCCGGAGGCTCCAGCGTGGCCAGTTGGCTGTCCAGCAGCGAGGGCGGCATGTAGTGGCGCTTGCGTGCGGCCATGCGCCGCGCCAGCACCTGCGGGTCGCCATGCAGGTAGACAAAACGCAGGTGGGCCGCACCTTGGCGCAGCAGGTCGCGGTAGCTGCGCTTCAGCGCCGAACATGACAACACCAGCCCTTGGCCCTGCCGGTCCGCGTCGGCAATCTGCCCGGCCAGCGTGCGCAGCCAGCCTTCGCGGTCTGCGTCGGTCAGGGGAATGCCCGCGGCCATGCGGGCCACATTGTCGGCCGGATGGAAGTCGTCGCCTTCGAGGAACGGCAGCTGCAGCGCGTCGGCCAGCCGCTGCCCGACCGTGCTCTTGCCGCAGCCGCTGACGCCCATGACGACCACGATCGGCGGCTTGGGCGATAGGGCGGACGCAGAAGAAGTCATACGCGAGGATCGAGCCAGCAAGGACTCGATGCCTTATTCGATACGCTGGGTCGAAGCCTGGTCGAACAGATGCGCCTTGCTGGCGTCGATGTCGAGCATCACCACGTCGTCGGGCTTGGCGTCGGTGCGGCCGTGCATCACCAGCACCAGTTGACAGCCACCGACCTCGACCAGCAGTTCTGTTTCGGCACCGGTCGGTTCGACCACGATGACCTTGGCGGGAATGCCCTGGCCGGTGCTGGAGATCGTCATGTCGGTTGGCCGCACGCCGTAGTGCACGGCCTGCCCTTCCCTGCCCTGGTTGACCTGGCCCACCGGCCACTGCGCACCTTCGGCCTCGACCCAGCAGCGATCACCAGCCTTGTGCAGACTGCCCTTGATCACATTCATGGCCGGCGAGCCGATGAACTGCGCCACGAACAGGTTGCCCGGCCGGTCGAACAGTTCCAGCGGCGTGCCGATCTGCTCGACGATGCCGTCGTGCATCACCACGATGCGGTCGGCCATGGTCATGGCCTCGATCTGGTCATGGGTCACGTACACCGTGGTGGTCTTCAAGCGCTGGTGCAGCGCCTTGATTTCGGCACGCATCGCCACGCGCAGCTTGGCGTCCAGGTTCGATAGCGGCTCGTCGAACAAGAACACCTTCGGGTCGCGCACGATGGCCCGGCCCATCGCCACACGCTGGCGTTGCCCGCCCGAGAGCTCGCGCGGGAAGCGGTCGAGCAGCGGGTCCAGATTCAGGATGCGCGCGGCGTTGCTGACGCGCTTTTCGGTGAGCTCGGCATCGGCATTGCGCAGGCGCAGGCTGAAGGCCATGTTCTCGCGCACCGTCATGTGCGGGTACAGCGCATAACTCTGGAACACCATGGCGATGTCGCGGTCCTTGGAGTCGAGCTCGTTGACCACCTTGCCGTCAATGGCGATCTCGCCGCCACTGATGTCTTCCAGACCGGCCAGCATGCGCAGCAGGGTCGACTTGCCGCAGCCCGAAGGTCCGACCAGCACCACGAACTCGCCATCGGAGATATCGAAGCTGATGCCGTGGATGATCTTGACCTTGCCGAAGTTCTTCTCGATTTTCTTGAACGATACGGATGCCATATTTCTCTTTCTTTTCTATCGTGTACGTGGGTCAGCTCTTGACTGCACCAGCCGTCAATCCACCGACCATGTAGCGTTTGAATGTGTAGTAGATGGCGGCCGGCGGCAGCGCATAGATCAGCCCGGTGGTCATCAACAATTCCCACGGCGAATCGTCGGCCGACAGGAAGTTGCCCAGCGCCACGGCCAGCGTCACGCTGCGGTCGTTCGACAGCAGCAGGAAGGCGTAGAGGTATTCGTTCCAGGCCAGCAGCAGCGCATAGGTGCCCACCGCCACCAGCGACGGCACCATCAGCGGCAGATAGACCAGGCGAAACAGTTGCATGGCCGTGGCGCCGTCCATCTTGGCGGCTTCATCGAGCTCGTAGGGCAGCTTGTCGGAGGCCTGCTTCAGCACCCAGATGCAGTAAGGCGAGGCAATGGTCACCATGGCCAGGATCAGCGACCACTGGCTGTTGAGCAGCCCGTAGTTGCCCATGGTCTTGTACATCGGCACGGCCAGGAACGCCGCCGGGATGAAGTAGGTGAACAAGGCCATGTTCAGCACCGTGCGCCCTCCCCTGAGCTTGAGCCGGCTGATGGCGAAGGCGGCGCAGGTCGATACGATCAAGGTCAGCGCCCCCACCGACACCGCAATCAGCAGCGAGTTACCCATCTGCACCCAGAAGTGGTCGAGGTAGAAATGCTTCTGGTGGAAGACGATGCGGAAGTTGTCCAGCGTCGGCTGCTTGGGCCAGAGCCGGCCCGAAGTGGCCGAGTCCTTGCCCGAGATGGCGAACAGCACCATGTGGTAGACCGGGATCAGCGTCCACAGCACCACCGGTATGCCGATCAGCAGCAGCTTGGCTTCGGTGGCCACCGATTTGAGGCTCCAGGATTTCATTTCGACAGCCTTTTCATCATGAAGTACACCAGGGGTAGGACAAGCGGCAGCGCCACGACGATGGAAGCCATCGACAGGTCCACCTGGTCCAGGCGCAGGTAACGAATGCCCAGCGTGGCCAACACGTGTGTCAGGTCGGCCGGGCCGCCGCCGGTCAGCAGGTAGACGCTGTTGAAGTCGCCGAGCGTCCAGATCATCGACAGGATGGTGGACGTGAGGTAGAGGTTGCGCATCGACGGCCAGGTGATGAAGCGGAACTTCTGCAGGCTGGTGGCACCGTCCACCGAGGCGGCCTCGTACTGCTCGCCCGGAATCGCCAGGCGCCCAGCCACCAGGATCAGGGTCCAGAACGGCAGCGACTTCCAGATGTGGGTCAGCATCGACAGGCTGAGCGCCAGGGTCGGGTCGTTGAGCCAGTTGGGGCCATCGAGCCCGGTGAGCCTGAAGATCAGCGAATTCACCACGCCCCATTCGGGATTGAGCATGAAGCGGATCGACAGGATGGTGGGAATCGACGGCAGCGCCCAGGGCAGGATGAACAGCGCCGAGACGATCTTGATCCACCAGCGCTCGGTGACAAAAAAGCCCGACAGCACCAGCGCGATGACCATCTTGATATTGATGCCCACCACCAGAAAAATAACCGTGTTGATGACGGAGCGGAAGAAGATCGGGTCTTCGAACAGCTTCACGTAGCTTGCGGGATGGCGCGCCAGCCACAGGCCGTAGCCCACGGGGTACATCACGAAAATCAGGAACACCAGCAGGTACGGAATGACCAGCACCGCGCCCCAGAACTGCCAGGACGACATGGTCCTGGAACTTCGGGTCGCTGGTGCAACGGTGTTGGAGACGAGGGTATTCATTTTGAAAGCGTCCTGTGCACCCGCCGCGCGCGAGCCAGGCTGCGCGCGGCGGGGTGAGGGGTCACTAGGAATCTAGGAATCTAGAAATTTGGCGAATGGCCGGCTTAACGTGCAACCGTCTTGATGCGCTCGATCATTTCGTCGACCGCCTTGTCGACTGGCACCTTCTCGCTGACGATGCGGTTCATGGCCTTGGCCCAGACGTTCTCGTTGTTCAAGATAGTGAACTTGTAGTTCTTGGTGAACTCGAAAGGCACGGTGCCGTTGGCGTACTGGTTGTAGACCGACTGGCGGTGCGGGTCAGCCTTCCAGAACGGACGTTCCTGCGCGGCCTTGGTCACCGGGAACCAGCGGCCCAGCGCACCTTCGACATACGGCGTCAGGTTCTCTTCTTCCAGCAGGAAGGCCACGAACTCCTTGGCGCGCTTCACGTTCTTGGAAGCCTTGAACACCACGCCGGTCTTCACCGCGGTGCGGTAGACCATCTTCGTGCCATCGGGCTTGTTCGGGAAGCCCGCGGTGCGGATGCGCTCACCGTAGTTCAGCTTGGCCTGCTCGCGTTGCTCGGGCGTCAGCGCCGCGTTGTTCGAGTCGTCCAGCCACTTGGCGGCAATCGAGATGGTGGCGTTGTGCGTCATCACCGTGGTCTTGTTGTGGAAGGCCACGTTGTTGTCCGGGTCCTTCCAGCTGGTCGACGACGGTGGTGTGCAGCCCTTTTGGTAGGGCGCGATGTAGTCGGTCATCGCCAAGATCAGGCCGGCGCGCACCGCAGGGTCGTCCACCAGCAGCTTGCCGCTGTCGTTGACCAGCTTCACGTTGTAGGCGTCCATGAAGGTCAGGAAGGAATAGAACGCGTCGCTCGAATCCACGCCCATGGGCATGCCGATGCCATAGGTGCGGCCGCCGGACTTGGCACGGCTGGCAGGTTGGACCTTCTCGCACCAGAACGACCAGTAGCCCTTCCAGTCGGTGGGGATATCGGACTCCTTGAAGCCGGCGTCGGCGAGCATGTCGCGCCAGTACTCGATGTGCATCGTCTGCTGCTTGATCGGGAAGGCGTAGTAGGCCCGCTTCTTCGCCACGTCGTCGTAGAGGAAGGTGGTGGCCAGGGCATTCGGCTCGAAGCGCGCCGACATCGGCGAGATGATGCTGGAGAGGTCTTCGAGCTTGTCTTCAAAGGCCCATTTGCCGGTGACCTGGAAGTCGTAGACGTCGGCGTAGGCCACGTCCGGCGGGCTTCCCGAATCGAGCGAGGCCACGGTCTTCGGAATCATGTCCTGGATCGGGTACTGGGACAGCTCGATCTTCACGTCCTTGTGTTTGGCCTCGTATTTCTTGATGGCCGCGAACAGCGCGTCATCTTCGGACTTGTAAAAGCCCTTGACCCAGAACACGGTCAATTTTTCCTGGGCGGCCGCATGGCCCGACGCAAGCAGCGCCGAAGCCATGAGCGCCGCGGTCGCAGCAAGTTTGAACTTCATCTGAATGTCTCCTTCTTGGTTGTGGGAAAAACTGAAATCCGTGAATCCGTGCCGCAGGCGCTGCCACCTCACACCGCCTCATGCGGCCTTGAGCGTCGGCGGCGGCTTGCTCAATTTGGGCAGGCGCCGCCGGGAGGCCAGCACCTGCTCGATGTCTTCATGCGCGCCGTCGATCAACACCAGAATCGCCCGCTCGGCGACGTCAACCTCCCTGGCGGCCACCGCGTCGAGCACAGCCCGGTGCAGCGGCAGCGACTTGCGCGGGCCGTCCTTCTTGATCGTCGAAATCTCGAAACTCGTGCGCAGCAAGGCGCCCAGGGCCTTGCTCATCTGGACCAGCATGCGGTTGTGCGAGGCGCGCAGCAGCCCCTGGTGGAAACGCAGGTCATAGGTGACATAGTCGCCGCCGCCCATCACCGCGCGTTTCATGCCGGCATACGCATCCTCGATGCCGGCGATGTCTTCCGGCGTCGCCCGGCTCGCGGCCAGCCGCACCGCCGCGGGCTCGACCACGCGCCGCAGGTCCTGCAGGTCGCGGATGAATTCGTTGGACAGGCCGGTCTTGGCCTGCCAGGCGATCACGTCGGCATCGAACCAGTTCCAGTCGTCCCAGGGCAGCACCCGCGTGCCGACCTTGGGGCCGGTGTGGATCATGCCCTTGGCCACCAGCGACTTGATGGCCTCGCGCACTACCGTGCGGCTCACCCCCAACTCCTCGCACAACACAGGCTCGGGCGGCACCGCACCGCCCACCGGATACCGGCCCGCGACGATGGCTTCGCCGAGGAAGTCGACGGTGTTGCCGTGTACATTTTTGATGATCATGAATGGCCCGATATGGCGGTGCTGATCATAGGAACTAGTTGCGCGCATTCACTGCAGGTAAACCCGGGGCGGCGCCGCCTCAGGCAGGCACCGGCGTCAACAGCGGCTTGCCGGCGAAATGCGCATGCAGGTTGCCATAGGCCAGATCGGCCATGGCACGGCGGGTCTGCCAGGTGGCGCTGGCGATATGCGGGGTAAGCACCACGTTGTCTCGGTTGCGCAAGGCCTCGGGCACCTGCGGCTCGCCGTCGAACACGTCGAGCGCGGCGCCGGCGATCACGCCCTGCTCCAGTGCTTCGATCAGTGCCGGTTGGTCGACCACCGTGCCACGCGCCACATTGATCAAGATACCTTCGGGGCCGAGCGCCTTCAGCACCTCGGCATTGATCAGGCCCCGCGTAGCCGCGCCGCCGGGCGTGATGACGATCAGGAAATCCACCTCGGCCGCCAGCGCCTGCGGCGTGGGGTAATAGCGGTAGGCCGACTCCGGCCTGGCGGTGCGCGTGGTGTAGGCGATCGACATGCCGAAGCCCTCGGCCCGCCTGGCGATGGCCTGGCCGATGCGGCCCAGGCCGACGATGCCCAGCCGTGCGCCGCTGACCTTGCGCGACAGCGGCATCGGCCCGCTCGGCCACTGGCCGGCACGCACGAACTTGTCGGCCTGCGGAATACGCCGCGCGATGGACAGCATCAGCGCGATGCCCATGTCGGCCACGTCGTCGGTCAATACGTCGGGGGTGTTGGTGACCGGAATCTTGCGCTGTGCGGCGGCGGCCACGTCGACACCGTCGTAGCCCACGCCGAACACCGAGATGACTTCGAGCGCGGGCAGCTGGGCGATGAGTTCGCGCGGCACCTTGGACTCGCCATTGGCGGAGATGCCGCGGATGCGCGGCGCCACCTCGGCGAAGGCTGCGGGGTCGGATTCATGGATGCGGTCATGCACCACGAATTCGGACAACAGGGCTTCCATCAAGGGCGGCCAAAGCTTGGCCACCACCAGGATTTCGGGCTTCGACAAAACACACTCCAATGCAAAAACGGGGGCCTTTAAAACAATCTGTCAAAGGCAAAAAACAGGGCCGGCAGCGCCGTGTGGCATGCCGCGTTGTGTTCTTATCATATGACCATTGAATCGCACCACATTAGGTGAAAACCCGCAAGTCGAACTCATGGTTTTCCATCAATATCGATAGCCTCCGGCGGCATTTCCTCTCTGGCAGAGTTCGCCTAAAATTTCAATCATCGTACGATATGACATTGCTTTTGCCAACCGCCTCGGCACCGCCAAAAGTCCTGCTTTCTTCTCCCCCCACTCCGCACCCACTCCGTTTAACACCATGAGCCAATCCCCCAAGAAGCCCCCTTCCGAACTCCGCAGCCAACAGTGGTTTGGCCGGCAAGACCGCGACGGTTTCGCCTACCGCAGCTGGGTCAAGGGCAAAGGCGTGCCGCACGACCAGTTCGACGGGCGCCCGGTCATCGGCATCTGCAACACCTTCAGCGAACTCACGCCCTGCAACAGCCACTTCCGCACACTTGCCGAGCAGGTGAAGATCGGCGTCTACGAGGCCGGTGGCTTTCCGCTCGAATTCCCGGTGATGTCGCTCGGCGAAACCCTGCTGCGCCCCACCGCCATGCTGTACCGCAACCTGGCCTCGATGGACGTGGAAGAAAGCATCCGCGGCAACCCGATCGACGGCGTGGTGCTGCTCATGGGCTGCGACAAGACCACACCTTCTCTCTTGATGGGGGCGTCTAGCGCCGACCTGCCGACCATCGGCGTCTCCGGCGGCCCGATGCTCAACGGCAAATGGCGCGGCCAGGAACTCGGCTCGGGCACCGGCGTCTGGAGCATGAGCGAGCAGGTACGTGCCGGCACGCTGAAGCTGGCCGACTTCTTCGAGGCCGAGAGCTGCATGCACCGTAGCCACGGCCACTGCATGACCATGGGCACGGCCAGCACCATGGCCAGCATGGTCGAAGCGCTGGGCATCGGCCTGCCGGGCAACGCGGCCTACCCGGCGGTGGACGGCCGGCGCAACGTGCTGGCACGCAATGCGGGCCGGCGCATCGTCGAGATGGTGCATGCCGACCAGAAGATCTCTCAGGTGCTGACGCGTGAAGCCTTCGAGAACGCCATCGTCACGCTGGCGGCCATCGGCGGCTCGACCAACGCGGTGATCCACCTGATCGCCATCGCCCGCCGCCTGGGCATCGCCCTCACCATCGACGACTTCGAGCGCATCGGTAGCGAACTGCCCTGCCTGGTCAACCTGCAGCCCTCGGGTGAACACCTGATGGAAGACTTCTGCTACGCCGGTGGCCTGCCGGTGGTGATGAAGGAAGTCCAGCATCTGCTGCACCAGGGCATCATCACCGTGACCGGCCAGAGCGTGGGTGAAAACATCGCCGACGCCGAGAACTACGATCCGCGCGTCATCAAGAAATTCGACGCGCCGTTCAAGGAAAAGGCCGGCATCGCCATCTTGCGCGGCAACCTCGCGCCGCGCGGCGCCGTCATCAAGCCCAGCGCCGCCACCCCGGCGCTGATGGTGCACACCGGCCGCGCCGTGGTGTTCGAGACCAGCGACGATTTCCACGCACGCATCGACGACGAGAACCTCGACGTCGACGAGACCTGCATCCTGGTGCTGAAGAACTGCGGCCCCAAGGGTTACCCCGGCATGGCCGAGGTCGGCAACATGCCGCTGCCGCCCAAGGTGCTGCGCAAGGGCATCACCGACATGGTGCGCATCAGCGACGCGCGCATGAGCGGCACGGCCTACGGCACGGTGGTGCTGCACACCACGCCCGAAGCGGCGGCCGGCGGCCCGCTGGCGATTGTGCAAAACGGCGACATGATCGAGCTCAACGTGCCCGAGCGGCGCATGCAGCTGCTGATCAGCGACGAAGAGCTGCAGCGCCGCCTGGCCGAGTGGGTCGCACCCGAGCCGCCGCTGCAGTCAGGCTACTGGAAGCTGTATGTGGACCACGTGCTGCAGGCCGACGAAGGTGTGGACCTGGACTTCCTGGTGGGCAAGCGCGGATCTTTCGTGCCGAAAGACAACCACTGATCAAGACCGGCCGTAGTCGTCCTGCAGCCGCACGATGTCGTCCTCGCCCAGGTAGCTGCCGAACTGGATTTCCATGATCTCCACTGGCTCGGTCCCGTCATTGGCCAGGCGGTGCACCTGACCGACGGCGATGTCGATGTGTTGGCCGGGCTGCATTTGCTGCAGTGCGTCGCCCACCGTGACCGTGGCCGTGCCGCGCACCACCACCCAGTGCTCGGCGCGCCGCAGGTGTTTCTGCAGGCTGATGCGCTGCCCGGGACGCACTCCGATGCGCTTGACCTTGTAGCCCGGCGCTTCCAGCACGGTGGCGTACCAGCCCCAGGGGCGGGTCGTGCGTTCGACGGAAACCAGTTCGGTGGAAGTTGCCATGGTGTTGATCCAGTACAGGTAGGTCGCCGCCGTCCACGAAAACGCGCTGCCGCCCAGGCCCGCGCCGGTGAGCGGGTCGTAGTATTCATGGAAGCCCGAGGCCTCGAACAGCGCGGCCGAACGCGCCTGTATCGCCAGGGCCAGCTCCGCATGGCCTTGCCGCTGCAAGCCATCGGCGATCAGCATGTTCATGTGCTGCCAGACCGGGCCGCGCCAGTAGCGCAGCGGCTCGAAACCGGAGAACACGCTGCGTGTGGAAGGCAGGGCATGGGGCGTCTCCGCCAGCCAGGCGGCCACGGTCGGCCCGAGGTCGCGGTCGAAGCCGGCATAGGCACCGAGCAGGCCCGATGAGGTGGGCACGTCCAGCAGCGCGCCGGTGATGGCGTCGCGCGAAACGTATTGGCCCCAGCGTCCGGACCACAGCCCTTCCACGGCCCTCTGCGTGCGGTGCAGCTCGGCATGCAGGTCCTGCAGGTTGGCGTCCCACCCGCAGGTCTCGCACAAGGCCAGCAGGTCGATGGTGGCGCGCTGCAGGATGCTGATGATGCCGATGTCGTTCACCCGGTACGGGCAGGCCGCCAGGATTTTCACGGGGTCGAAGTGCTGCGCCCGGTTGAAGTCCATCAGGTAGACCACGCGGTCGTAGAAACTCTGTGGTGGGCGCATCGACGCGTCCACATGGCCAAGATCGCGCCGGGTATAGGGCCGGCTTGCCTGGGGCACATGGGCCAGCGGCGCGTCCCAGGCGGGCGAGTTGTCCATGCCGGTTTCCCAGGGGTGGATGTTGACCACCAGGCCGGTCTGGCGCGGGTCGCGGGTGCGGTACCACCAGCGGTGGTGGGCCAGCAGGCGGGGCAGCAAGGCACGCACCTGCCGTGCCGCGTCCTCCGCTGCCGCGGTGGAGGTGGCCTGGGCCCGCTGCCACATCCAGCGCACCATGGTGGCGTGCAGCGGCGGCTGGCTGATGCTGCTGGTGCGGGTGCCGATGGTCTCGGTGCCGGGCGCGCCGTCGGTGCCCCATTCGTCGGCCCCGGGGAAGTAGCTGTCGCTCGGCGCATGGAAGGCGATATGCGCCAGGAAGCCATCGTTCGGCCCACCCTGCCACTGCCCCTTGAACAGCCACCGCATCTCCTCCCAGGCACGCGCCGGCTCGCAGCACATCCAGCCGAGCGCGGTGACGCTGGCGTCCCAGTTCCACTGGAAGGGATAGAGGCCGTCGGTGGGCAAGGTGTAGCCGCCCCGGTCGTTGCCGGCCAGGATGGCACGGGCCTGTTCGTTCAAAGTCATGTGGGTCGCGGTGTGGATTGAAGAACTCATACGGCGCATGCCATTCATGCAACAAGCCGGCCCTGGGCGTCGTACCAGCGCGCGGTGCCGGGCTTGGCACACACGCGCACCACCTGCTGCGGCACGATGGTGGGCAGTGCCTGGGTGCTGATGCGAAACAGCTCGTCGTTGACGCGGGAATTCACCTGCTGCGACGCGCCCAGCATCTCCACCACCTTGGCCGACACTTCGAGCCCGCCCTGCGCCACCAGGTCCAGGTCTTCCGGCCGGATGCCGAGCACCGTGGCCCCGCCCGGGGCACTGACGCCGAGCGCGGCATGGCTCGCCGCCGAGGCCAGGAAGTTCATCGGCGGGTTGCCGATGAAGCCGCCGACGAAGGTGGTGGCCGGGCGCACGTAGACGACAGGCGGCGCGTCGTACTGCACGATCTCGCCGCCATGCATCACGGCAATGCGGTCGGCCAGGCTCATGGCCTCGGTCTGGTCATGCGTCACGTAGAGGGTGGTGGTCTTGATGTCGCGCAGCAGGCCCTTGAGTTCGCTGCGCATCTCCAGGCGCAGCAAGGCGTCGAGGTTGCTCAGCGGCTCGTCCATCAGCAACACGTCGGGCTCCACCGCCAGCGCCCGGGCCACGGCCACGCGCTGGCGCTGTCCACCCGAGAGCTGGCCGGCGAAGCGCTCGAGCAGGTGCTCGATGTGCATCAGCGAGGCCGCGCGCAGCACCTGCTTTTTCACCTTCTCTTCGCTGGCCTTCTTCATGCGCAGGCCAAAGCCGATGTTCTCGGCAATCGTCATGTGCGGAAACACCGCGTAGTTCTGGAACACCATGGCGATGTTGCGCTCGCGCGGCGGCAGGCCGTTCATGCGCCTGCCATTGATCAGCACGTCGCCGCTGGTCTCGGTCTCGAGCCCGGCGATGATGCGCATCAGCGTGGTCTTGCCGCAACCCGAGGGCCCGAGCAGCACGCAGAACTCCTGGTCCCGGACCTCCAGGTCGATGGCCTTCAACGCCTGGTGGCCCTTGAATTCCTTGCGCACGGATCGGATGGAAATGGCGGACATGGCGAAAGCCTCAGCGGTTGGAGATGCCCCACATGGAGAACAAGTACTTGCGCACCATGAAGATGAAAACAAGCGAGGGCAGGATCAGGAAGAAGCCGCCGGCAAAACGAAAGTGCAGCGGGCTTTCCTCCAGGCTGGCGAACAGGAAGGCGGTGAGCGTGCGGTGGTTCAGCGTCAGAACGCTGGCCGCGAAGACTTCGTTCCACGAGATCACGAAGCTGAAGATCATGGTGGCGGCCATGCCCGGCAGCGCCAGCGGCAGCACGATCTTCATGAAGGCCTGCACGCGGTTGCAGCCCAGCGTCCAGGCCGCCTCTTCCAGCTCGCGCGGTATGCCCATGAACAGGCTGGACGACACCAGGACGGAAAACGGCAGCGCCAGCGCGGTGTGCACCAGGGCCACGCCCAGCGGCGTGTCGTACAGGCCCACGGCGATGAACCGCGTGACCAGCGGCAACGCCAGGATCGCCAGCGGAAAGGCCCGTGTCATGACGATCAGCAGGCGGTAGAGGTTCTGGCCGGCGAAGTCGTAACGCGCCAGCGCATAACCCGCGGGCGCGCCCAGCAGCACGGAAAAAAGCATGGTCAGCGCGGCCACGACCACGCTGTTGAGCACCGCCGTCCACACCCCGGTGTAGTGCACGAAGAAGCTCAGGGTGTCGAGCGACAGCTGGTTCGGCCACAGGCTTTTTGGCCAGGCGCTCACCGCCTCGCGCGGTGTCAGCGCGCTCATGCCGATGAGGTAGATCGGCACCAGCCAGCACACCGCCAGCACGGTGGCCATCGCATAGACGAAACGTGTGTTCGACTTCACGACAGCGTCTCCCGGTTGACCTTCAGCGCCTTCAGGTAGACCAGCGTGGCACCAATGGACACCAGCAGGATGAACAGCGCATAGGCCGAGGCCACATGGGTGTTCTGGTAGGCACCCTGCCAGTTGTAGGCCTCGCCGACCAGGATCGGCAGATCGCGCCCGGCCAGCGCATACACCACCGCGAACACCTCGAAGGCCAGCACGGTGCGCAGGATCAGCGCGCTTTGCAGGCTGGGCTTGAGCAGCGGCAGCGTGATCTTGAGAAACCGCGTCCAGGGGCCGGCGCCGAACACCTCGGCCGCCTCGTCGTATTCCCTGGGGATCAGTTGCACGCCGGCCAGCAGGATCACCAGCACGATGGCCGTGGCGCGCCAGAGCTCGGCGATGATTACGCAGGCGAACAATGCCACCGGGTTCTGGTAGCTGAGCCAGGACACCGGGCCGCTGACCAGGCCGATGCCATGGAGCACGGTGTTGAAGTAGCCGCGGTCGGTGAAGATCGCCAGCCAGGCCAGGCCCGCGGCCAGGTCGCTCACGCCCAGCGGGATGGTCCACACATAGAGAAAGCCCATGCGGCCGCGCTGCATCTTCTGCAGCAGCATCGCCATGCCGAGGGCCAGCACCATCTGCAGCGGCACCACGATGGCCACCAGGACCAAGGTGTTCTTCAGCGCCAGCATGAAGTTCAGGTCTCCGAGCATCTTGGCGACGTATTGGCCGGTCCACACCTGCTCGGGTGTGCGAAAGGCCATCAGCGCGGTTTCGACCAGGGGCCAGATGAACAGCACCAGCAGGAACAACAAGCTGGGGGCGATCAGCAGGTAGGGGGTGCGTCTGGTCGGCATGGTGTGTCGTGAGCGCAAGGCAAGGTGTTGGTTGACCCGTTGCGGCACCGGCTATTGCACCGAACAGACCTGGCCGCCGCTGCTGGCGTCCGGTGCCCAGCAGGGTGCGCCGACCTCTTTCAGCAGCGCGTCCAGCAGCTTGCCCTGCTCGCCCAGCACGGTCTTGATGTCTTCGTTGCGCAGCACGATGCGGGTGAAGGTGTCCACATACAGCTTGTTGAATTCACCGCCCTTGGCGCCGAGCTGCACCGGCAGCAGCGAGGCCCGGCCGTCCTTGGCGGAGAACACCGCGGACATGCCGTTGGCGGCCATCTGCACCCCGGGCGAGAGTTGCGACAGGTCGGCCTTGACCACCGGGAAGAAGCCGACTTCGCGCAGGATGGCGGCCTGGGTCGCGGGTTGGGTCAGGTGGTCGATGACGCGTTCCGCGGCGGCCTTGCCGGGCGCGTTTTTCGGGATCGCCATGCCCACGATCACCGGCATGAAACCACGGCCCTTGGCACCGGCCGGCGCGGGAAAGACGACGAAATCGTTCGGCTTGTCCACCAGGGCCGGCAGCAGCCGCGCGGTGTGGTCGAACGCCACCCAGACCTCACCCGACTTGAGCGGTTCCTCCATGAAGCCGTAGCTGGTGGAGCGCGGGTTGACGTAGTTCCACATCTCCCTGAGATCGGCCCAGGCTTTTTCGGCGTCGGCATTCTTGAAGGTGCGCACGATGCCGCCGGTATGGCTCGGATAAAAAGACGCCTGGAAGAAGCGCCACCACAGGCCCTTGGGCCCGGCGGGAAAGCCGAGCTTGCTCTCGCCGGTGGCATCTTTCATGGCCTTGGCCCAGTCGCGCAGCTGCGCGTAGGTGAGGCTGTTGACGTTGGCGCCGGCGGGCAGGTACTGCAACGCCTTCTTGTTGGCCGCCATCTGAAAGGTGTTGGTCATCAGCGGAATGAAGCGCTGGTGTTCGCCGCCCATCTTGCCCAGCGCCATGGCCGGTGCGGAGATCTCGCGGCTGCCGGCCAGGCGCCTGGCCAGCGCGTCCAGGTCGCTCAGGCCGCCGATCTGATTCACCGGCGCGAGTTCGCCGTCGAGCGCGATGGTCATGTCCACCTTGCCCTGGGCCGCGCCGAGCTCGGCCTTCATGCGGGTGAAAAAGGTACTGCCGTCCTCGGGGATGAAGTTCACCGTGTCCGGGAAACCCTTGAGGATCACGTTGCGCACTTTCTCGGCCTCTTCCACGGGGCGCATCTGGGTCGAGACGATGGTGGTCTGGGCCTGGGCCAGGCTGGCCAGCAACAGGCATGCGGTGGCGGCAAGGGGTCGGAAAGGCATGGCGATGTCTCCAGTCGTTTCAGGGGGTGCTCAAGGGGTGCTCAGGGTGTGCAGGCAAGGGCCGTCGGACTGGCGCGCGATCAGCGAGACGGCGGCCAGGTGGGTCAGGTGACTCTGATGGGCCGGCGCCGAACCGGTTCCCGCCAGCAGTTGCCGCAGCAGCAATTGCGCGAGGTGGCGGCCGTTGTCCACCATGGCATGGTCGATGGTGGACAGTGGCGGCTCGGCGTACAGCCCGGCTTCGGAATTGCCGTAGCCCATCACCGAGATCGCCCGCCCCACCACCAGGCCCGCCGCGCGGATGGCGGCCATCGCGCCCAGCGCCATGGCGTCGGTGGCGCAGAGCATGGCCGTGATCGGGCCGCCCGCGGCGTTGTGGCCGCCAAGGTTTTCCGCGATCAGCTCGGCAGCAATGCGAAAGCCGTCTTCCGCCGTGGGTTCGCCGTGCCGCACAGGGCAGGCCGCCGGGTCCAGCCCGAAGGCCTGCAAGCCCCGTGCAAAGCCCTGGGCACGCAAGGCCGCGAAGGTCATCTGCGGATGGGCGTTGATCAGCGCGATGCGCCGGTGCCCGAGGCCGGCCAGGCGCTCGGTAGCCAGGAAAAAAGCCTGCTCGTTGTCCGCGTCCACCCAGGCGTGGGGGGCATTGAACTGCGTGCGCCCGTGCGTGATGAAAGGCACGCCGCGCTGCTGCAGCAGCGTCACGCGCGAATCGTCGGTGCGGGTGCGGGCCAGGATCACGCCATCGACCAGCCGGCCGGCCAGCAGCCGCTCCAGCTCGGGCAGTTCGTCGTCACCGGTCGGCAGTACCAGCGACAAGGCGAAGTAGCCGCGCGGACGCAGGCTGTCGGACACCCCGGCCAGCAAGGCCGCGAAGCCCGCGTCCAGGTAGTTGCCGGAACGCACCGACGAGACCAGCGCGATCGCCCCGGTGCGCCCCGTGGCCAGGCGGTGCGCGACCGGATGCGGCTGGTACCCGATGGCCTTGGCCGCCGCCTCGACCCGCGCCCTCGTCCTGGTGCTGACGTCGGTGTAACCATTCAGCGCGCGCGACACCGTGGAGGTCGACAAGCCGAGGGACTCGGCGAGAGCGGAGATGGACATGCTGCAAAAAACTCCACAAAAGCGCTTTTGTTGATTTGATTATCAAAACAAAAGCGGTTTTGTAGGCTGGTAAATACCCGGAGAGCCCAATCCGCGGTGCGGCTTTCAACAGCGATATTGGCGCAGGCACAGGGTCAGCCTGCGCCTGCAGCTTCCTGGCTAGGCCGCTTCCGCCCGCCGCACGAACCGCCCTGCCCTGGCCCCGGTGGCCCGCCCCGCGGCGGTGTAGCTCAGCATCCCATTGACCCAGACCTGCTCGATGCCTTCGCTGAACTGCTTGGGCGCCTCGAAGCTGGCCTTGTCCCGCACCCGGGCCGGGTCGAACACCACCACATCCGCGATGTAGCCCGCGCGCAGCTCGCCACGCCCGCCGATGCGGAAACGCCGGGCCGACATGCCGGTCATCTTGTGCACGGCTTCTTCGAGCCGCAGCAAACCCTTGTCGCGCCAGTAGCAGGCCAGCACACGCGGGAACGCACCCCACAGGCGCGGATGCGGGCGCTCGTCGTGCGGCAGGCCGTCGGAGCCGATCATGGACAGCGGATGGGTGATGACCCGCTCCACGTCGTCCTCGCGCATCTGGAAGTAGCAGGCGCCGCCGGGCTTCAGGCGCAGGGCCGCCTCCTGCTGTGGCACACCCCATTCCCTGGCGATGTCGGCCAGGTAACGACCGCCCATTTCGGGATGCGGCTGGCTGCTGGTGATCAGCACGTCGATGATGCCGTCCACCAGGTCTTCGCGCAGCACGGTGGAGCCGGCGGTGTAGGGATAGACGTCCATGCCGATCTCCTGGCCGCGCGCCAGTTCCTCGATCAGGGGCAAGGTCTCTTGGGTGCGGCCCCAGTTGGCCGGACCGGCGCATTTGTGGTGCGAGATCACCAGCGGCAGACCCGACTGCCGGGCCGTGAGCGCGGCCTCCTGCAGCGCGGGCAGGATGCCGGCGAGTTCGTCGCGGATGTGGGTGGCATACACGCCGCCATTCTTCGCCGCCACACTGGCCACCGCTACCAGTTCGGGCAAGTCGGCGGCATAGGCTTCGGTGTAGAAGATGCCGGACGACAGGCCCAGCGCGCCGGCGTCCATCGCCTCCTGCATGTCCTGCGCCATGGCGCTGCGTTCAGCTTCGTTCGCGGGCTGGCGCAGGTCGGCCAGGTGGCGCATGCGCAGCGCCGTGTGGCCCATCAGCGCGGCCACGTTGACGGCCGGCCGGGCCGCGTCCACCGCGCGGGCATAGTCGGCCATGCCTTTGTGCCGGAACTGCAGCCGGCCCAGCAGCGACAAGGGTGCGGCCGGCGTGTCGGTGACCACCGGCGCGAGCGAGATGCCGCAGTTGCCGACGATCACCGTGGTCACGCCCTGCGACAGCTTGGGCAGCATGGCCGGGCCGTCGAGCACGGCGGCGTCGTCATGGGTGTGCACGTCGATGAAGCCCGGTGCGATCACGCGGCCGCTGCAGTCAATGGTCTCCACGGCACCAGCGGCGGCCAGCGTCGCGGCGTCGATCTGCCCCGGTGCGGCCAGGGCCGCGATGCGCTCGCCCACCAGCAACACGTCGCCGAGCCAGCCCGGGCGGTCGGTGCCGTCGACGATCAATCCATTCTTCAAGAGCGTTGCACGCCCAAGCATTTCTGACGCCATGTCATTCCCCGATGTGGTTGTCGGGCTGGCTCGCCGGGCCGGCCTCTTTCTTGACCGCTCCGCCTTCGGTGGCGCCCACGTATTCCGCACTGTCGAAACCGTGTTTGTGCAGCAGTTGCTTGAACTGCTGCAGGCCGCGCGTGGCCACCGGCCCGAGTTTTTGCGCCAGCCGCACCATCAAGATCTCGATCACCACCAGGTGCGCCAGGTAGGCCTCGGTGCCGACCCGCATCACAGCGTCCTGCGGCACCGACACGGCCAGCAGCAGATCGGCCGTCTCGGCCAGCGGCGTGCCGGGTTGCGTGAGCGCGATCACCGTCGCGCCCTGCGAGCGCGCGAAACGCGCCGCCTCCAGCGTGTAGGGCATGCGGCCCACGTGCGAGATCACGAAGGCCACGCCGTCGGGTCCGAGGGTGCTGGCGGATACCAGTTGCTGGTGCGCGTCGAAGATCGCGTTCGCGGTGCGGCCCAGCCGGAACAACCGGCTCTGCAGTTCGCTTGCGGTAAAAGTGGAAGCGGCGCCGACCGAATAACAGTCGATGCGCCGGGCCACGGCCAGCTTGCTGGCCACGGCGTCGATCATCTCCACGTCGATGCGCCGGCCGAGCTCGGTCAGAGACGACACCGCCGCATGGATGATCTTGCTCGACACGTCGCCAGCGCTGTCGTCGGCCAGCACGCTGCGGTGCAGGTAAGAGCCCGACACCGCCAGATCCTGCGCCAGCGCCACCATGAACTCACGCACCGAATCGAAGCCGAAGCTGCGGCAGGTGCGCACGATGGTCGGCATCGACACGCCGGCCTGTTGCGCCAGTTGCTCCACCGTGGCCACCACCGCGGCACGCGGGTCGTCGAGCACGATGCGCGCCACGTTGCGCTGCGCCTCGGGCAACTCGGGCATGCGCTCGCGCAGTTGCTGCAGCAGATTGGTATGTTGGACCATGTTCAGAAGCGGGTGTGGATGGCGCCGGAGACGGACCAGTCGTCCGCCACCAGCGGCAGCCAGCGCCATTTGTCGAAGGTGGTGCAAGGGTGCGAGATGCCGAGCGCCACGCGGTCGCCCACGGCCGGCACCGTGCCGGCCGGGTCGAAGCGCAGGTAGGCATGCTGGTCGTTCAGGGCGCTGACGGTCCAGCCGGGCGGCGCGTCATGGGCCACGCGCTCGCCACGGCGGGCCAGGCGCACCGGGATCGGCATCTCCAGGTCATACGAGACATCGCGCCGGCCACAAGTCAACAAGGCCAGACCTGGCTCGGGCACCGACTGCACCATGGCCCAGACTTCGAGCGCGGGCCGCAGCGATGCGTCAAGCCCTTCACGCTGCTCCACATTCTTCAGGAAGCGCGCGTAGTTGCCGTGGTCATGGGTGATGTAGCAGCCCGAGCGCAGCACACCCTCGACCGGCTTGCTCAAGCCCTGCGTACGCAGCAGCGGCACCACCAGGTCGAACACCGCCGAGCCGCCGGCCGTGAGCATGATGGCCGCGTCGGCGAACAGGCCTTGCGCATCACACTGGCGCGCGGCTTCGGTGACGCGGCGCACCAGTGCGGTGACTTCCTTCGCGTCGTGTTCACTCTCGCACTTGGCCACGCCGCCTTCATAACACTCGATGCCGCCGAGTTGGGCGGCCGAGGATTTGGCGATGGCCTGCGCCAGCGTCACGGCCTCCTCCAGCGTGCGGCAGCCGGTGCGCTGGCCGGGCACGCCGATCTCCAGCAGTGTGTCGAAACGGCGCGTGGACTGGCGGCGTGCGGCCCAGTCTTCGATCAAGCCGAGCTGGGCGATCGAATCCACGAGGAACCAGACGCGCAGGCCGGCATGTTGCTTCAGCAGCGCGTCCAGCCCATCGAGGTCGGCGTCGCACACCACCTGGTTGGCGATGATGGCGCGGCGCGCACCCGCCTCCACCCCCACGCTCAGCTGGTAGATGGTGGCGAAGGTCAGGCCCCAGGCACCGGCCGCCAGCTGCTGCTTGAACAATTCTGGCGACATGGTGGTCTTGCCGTGCGGCGCGAGCGCCACGCCCTTGCGCGCGGCGAAGTCCTGCATCCAGGCCAGGTTGTGCGCCAGTGCGGACGTGCGGATCACGGGCAGCGGATAGGCCAGGTCGTCGGCCAGCAGGTTCCAGCCCTTGCTGCCGAGTTCGGCGCCAAGGCAGGCGGCGGCGGTCAGCGGGTAACTTTTGCTGCGCGTATCGAGTGTGAAGTCTTGGGTCATTTTTTAACTCTTGATGGCTGTTTTCCAGCAGGCGTTGAAGTGGCCGGTCGCGATTTCCTGGAGCTGCATGTCGGCACTGGCGCAGCGCTCTTCGGCCAGCGGGCAGCGCGTGCGGAACACACAGCCCGAAGGCGGGTTCGCCGGGCTTGGCAGGTCGCCCTGCAACAGCGGAATGGTACGGCGTTGGGCCGGGTCCGGAATCGGCGCGGCGGCCAGCAAGGCGCGGGTGTAGGGATGCTGCGGATTGGCGTAGAGCGCCTCGGTCGGCGCGATTTCCATCACCCGGCCGAGGTACAGCACCACCACCCGGTCGCACAGGTATTCGACCACGTCGAGGTCGTGCGAGATGAACAGCAGCGTCAGGCCAAGCTGCTCCTTCAATTCGCCGAGCAGGTTCACCACCTGCGCCTGGATCGACACGTCGAGCGCCGACAACGGCTCATCGGCCACGATGAACTTCGGCTCCACCGCCAGCGCGCGCGCAATGCCGATGCGCTGGCGCTGGCCGCCGGAGAACTCGTGCGGGAAGCGCTCGGCATGTTCGGGCCGCAGGCCCACCTGCTGCAGCAGTTCGTGCACGCGCGGCAGGCGCAGCCGGCCCTTGGCCAGGCCGTGCGTGTCGAGCGCCTCGGCCAGCACTTCGCGGATGCGCATGCGCGGATTCAGGCTGGCATACGGGTCCTGGAAGATGATCTGGATCTTGGAGCGCAGCGGCCGGTATTGCGACTGCGACAGCGCCGCCAGGTCTTTCTCGGCGCCGTCGCCGCTGTAGAGCATCTGGCCACCAGTGGGCTCGACCAGGCGCGTGAGCAGCCGGCCGATGGTGCTTTTGCCCGAGCCGGACTCGCCCACCAGGCCCAGGGTTTCACCCTTGCGGATGGCGAAGCTCACGTCGTCCACGGCGCGCACCGGATGGGTGCCGCTGCCGAAGTATTTGCGCAGCTTGCGGATCTGGATCAGGTCGTTGGTCATTGGTGTTTCCGCAAGCGCAGCGCCCGCGTGGTCTTGCCCCCTCTCCCGCGTGCGGGAGAGGGGACGAAAACCGGGAAACGTCGCTGCACTCATACCGTCTCCTCGCGGTTGATACAGCGCACCATGCGTTGCGGCCCTGCTGCTTCCAAACTCGGCATGGCCGCGTCGCAAGCCGCCAGCTTGCGCGTGCAACGCGGGGCAAAGGCGCAGCCCGGCGGCGGCGCCAGCGGGCTCGACACCTGGCCTGGAATCGCCACCAGCTTGCGGCGCCCCACCGGCACCACGCCGCCAAGCAATTCCTTTTGCCGGGCCACACCCGGCAGGCAGGCCAGCAGGCCCTTGGTGTAAGGGTGTTCAGGCCGGGCGAACAAGTCATGCACCCGCGCCGATTCGACGATACGGCCGGCATACATCACCGCCACGGCGTCGGCGTATTGCGCCACCACACCGAGGTTGTGCGTGACGAACAACATGCTCATGCCGGTCTCCTTCTGCAGCCGGCCCATGAGCGCCAGGATCTGCGCCTGGATGGTCACGTCGAGCGCGGTGGTCGGCTCGTCGGCGATCAAAAGCGTGGGCTTGCAGGCCATGGCCAGCGCGATCATCACGCGTTGACGCATGCCGCCCGAGAGCTGGTGCGGGTATTCGTTGACGCGCTGCGCAGCGGCCGGAATCTCGACCAGCTCCAGCATGCGACGCGCATGGGCATGCGCCTTGGCGCGGTCCATGCCGAGGTGCAGCCGGGCCGATTCGGCGATCTGCTCGCCCACGGTCAGCACCGGGTTCAGGCTGGTCATCGGCTCCTGGAAGATCATTGCCAGCTCGTTGCCGCGCAGCGCGCGTTTTTGCGACTCGGGCATGGCCAGCAGGTCGACACGGCGGCGGTCGCGCTGCACGAACCAGGCCTGGCCGCTCACCTGCGCCTGCGAAGTCTTGGCATGCAGGCCCATCAGCGTGAGGCTGGTGACCGACTTGCCCGAGCCGGACTCGCCAACCAGGGCCAGGGTTTCGCCGGGATGGATCGAGAAGGACACATCGGCCACGCTCTGGATGCGGCCGGCGTCGGTTGCGAACGACGTGGACAGGCCCGAGACTTCGAGCCTCGCTGCGGCAGCCGGCATCGCTTGAATGGATGAAGGTAGTGCGCTCATACGGCCTTCTTGAGTTTCGGGTCCAAGAGATCGCGCACACCGTCGCCGAGCATCTGCAGCGACAAGGCGGTGAGCACGATGGCCAGGCCCGGGGAAAGAATGGTCCAGAAGGCCTTGTCGGCGTATTCCAGGCTGCCGGCGATCATGGTGCCCCAGGTGGGGATGTCGGGCGGCACGCCAACGCCCAGGAAGGACAGGCCGGCCTCGGCCAGAATCGCGTAGGCGAAGATGAAGGTCACCTGCACCAGGATCGGCGACATCAGGTTGGGCAAAATGTGCTTCCACAAAATCTTGGGCGTGCGCACGCCCAGGGCGCGGGCCGCGTCGACGAACAACAGCTCGCGCAGCACCAGCGTGGCGGCGCGCACCACCCGGGCCACGCGCGGCGTGTAGACGATGACCAGGGCCAGCATCACGTTCCACAGCGAGACGCCGAGGATGGACACCAGGGCGATGCCGAGCAGGATGTCGGGGAAGGACATCATCGCGTCCACCACCCGCATGATCGGCGCGTCGAGCCGGCGGAAGAAGCCGGCGAACATGCCCATCAGCGTGCCCAGCAGCACCGCGCCGGCGGCGGTGACGAAGCCGATCAGCAACGAATAACGCGCACCGTGCACGATGCGCAGCATCACGTCGCGGCCCAGCTCGTCGGTGCCGGCCCAGTGCGTGGCCGATGGCTCGCGCAGGCGTTCGCTGATCGACAAGGCGTTCGGGTCTGCGTCCGAAATCCACGGATAGATGACGGCGATGCCGACGACGAGGAACAGTGCGATAGCCGAGGCCAGCACCACCCGGCGCGCAAACAGCCGGCGCAGCACGGCGGCCAAGCGGCCCCAGGAAGAATTCGTGCTCATTTGCCCTCCAGGCGGATGCGGGGGTCTACCAGCGTGTAAATAAAATCGATGGCCAGGTTGATGAACACGTAGATGGCGGCGATGACCAGCAGCGTGCCCTGGATCACCGGGTAGTCGCGGCGCAGCACGGCGCGCACCACCAGGTTGCCGACGCCGGGCAGGTTGAACACCGTCTCGGTGACCACCGTGCCGCCGATCATCAGCGCCATGGTCAGGCCGAGCACGGTGACGATGGGCACCAGTGCGTTGCGCAGCACGTGTTTGACCATGATCGTGCCCTCGGCCAGGCCCTTGGCGCGGGCCGTGCGCACGTAGTCTTCACCCAGGATGTCGAGCATCGAGGCACGGGTGAAACGGATGATCAGCGCGGAGTTCAGCACGCCCAGCACCAGCGCCGGCAGCATCAGGTGCTGCAGGCGGTCGCCCAGGCCCGCCGTCGGGTCGCCGTAACCCGAGGCCGGAAACCAGCCGAGCTTGACCGCGAACAGCTGGATCAGGATCAGCCCGAGCCAGAAGCTCGGCACACTCGCGCCCAGCATGGCCACGCTGCTCACCGCCTGGTCGGCCCAACTGCCGCGCCAGATCGCCGCGGCCATGCCGCTGGGTATGCCGATCAGCGCCGCGATCGCCACGGCGAACAGCGCCAGGAACAGCGTGGGCTCGGCGCGTTCCAGCAGCGCCTGCGCCACCGGCCGCTGCAGGAACAGCGACTGGCCGAGGTTGCCCTGCAGCAGTTCGCCGATCCACAACACGAACTGCGTGGGGATGGGCTTGTCCAGGCCGTACTGGGTGCGGGCCTTGGCGATATCTTCCACGGTGGCCTGGTCGCCGAGCAGCAGCGCCACCGGGTCGCCGGACGCCAGGCGCGTGAGGGCGAAGACGAGGATCGCCACCAGGGCGAGCACCACCACCGCCCCGCCGAGGCGGTTCAATAGAAATTTCAACATTTGAATGACTCCATGGCGATCAGCGCCGCGGCCCCTCACCCTAGCCCTCTCCCCGGAGGGGCGAGGGGATCAGTCAGGCGGCTCCGAAAGAACAGCCTGACTGAATCGTCCTGTATTACTTCGCCAACGAAGTGTTCCAGAAGAACGGCCAGATAGCGGGCGTATAGCCCTGAAGCTTTGCAGACCGCGCCGACAGGCCGTTGAACTTGCCGACCTCGATGAACGGCACTTCGTCATAAACGACCTGCTGCACCTGGCCCCACAGGGCGCCGCGCTTGGCCGGGTTGGTTTCCTGGTTGAAGGCCGCCAGCGTGGACTTCTTGGCGGCGGAATCCCACCAGCCGGGTGCGCCGTCGCCCAGTTGCGGCGGCGACAGCATCGGCTCGGGGAACAGGCCGGAATGGGTGAAGTACACGTCCCACAGCTTGGCGTCGTTGCGGCGCTGCACCAGCGTGGCCCAGTCGACCACCTGCAGGTCGGTCTTGAAGCCGGCCTTCTTCAATTGCTCGGACATCACCAGCGCCATGTTGTAGTGGAACTCGTACTGGCGGCTGGCCATGATGCGGATCGGCGCGCCGTTGTAGCCGGCCTTGGCCGCCTGGTCCTTGGCCTGCTGCGGGTTGCGCTCGTTGTACAGGTTGCTACCGGCCGCCGAGTAGTACGGCGTACCCTTGGGGAAGAAGTTGGGCTCGACCATGAAGAAGCGGCCGTCGCCAAAGCCGCCGGCCATCAACTCGCCCGTGCCCACGGCCGTCTGCACCGCGCGGCGCATCGGCTGCGGGGCCAGCACACCTTCCTTGGTGTTGAAGACGATGTAGGGGAAGCCGAAGTTCTTGGTGACGATCGGCACCACGCCGGGGCCGGCCTTTTCGACGCGGCCGATGGCTTCCACGGGCAGCAGGTCGGCATACTGAAACTGGCCGGACAAGGCCCCTTCGACACGGGTGTTGGCGCTCGGCACCGGCACGAAGCGCAGCTCGTCGAGCAGGGCTTCACGCTTGCCGGCATAACCGCTGGCGGGTTCCTTGCGCGAGGCATATTCGTCGAAGCGCACCAGCACGGTGAACTGGTCGGGGCGGCGTTCCTTGAACTTGTAGGGGCCGGTGCCGATGAAGTCCTTCAGCTGCGGCGCAACGCTGTCCTTGGCCATGATGGCGGCCATGCCGCTGGGCAGGGCCAGCTGGGCCAGCAGCGGCGCATACGGGTTCTTCAGCTTGAGCTCGACGGAGAGCGGGCCCTTGGCGGTGAGCGACGCGACTTCCTTGCCCACGGCCTTGCCGCGCGGCGAAAGCTCCATCCAGCGCTGCAGCGAGGCCACCACGTCGTCCGAGGTGAGTTCGTGGCCATTGTGGAACTTCACTCCCTTGCGCAGGGGGATGGTGTAGGTGAGGCCGTCTTTCGACACCGTGGGCAGGCTCTCGGCCAGCATCGGCGCCACGTTCCAGTTGGCGTCGAAGGTATAGAGCGGCTCGTAGACGTGCTGCATGATCGTGCCGACCAGATCGGCCGTGCTGATCATCGGGTCCAGGCCCTGTGGCTCGCCGACCATGGCCAGGTTGGCGGCGCCGCCCTTGGAGGAAGCTTGTGCAAACACAGAGCCGCCACTCAGGCTCACGGCGGTGATGGCGACACCCATGGCCACCGCACCGATGAAGCCACGCCGCGCGGGCCGGGCTTGCTGCAATTTGGTGCCTGAAACCGCGCGCAGCAGGGAATTCATCGTGGAATGCACCAGCTTGTGTTCGAAAGTTTGCATCGTGGACCTCAAAGTAATAGGATTACAAACAAAAGCAGTATTTATGCCAATAATTAGTCGATGCGTCGATTTATCGGTCAACGCATGTAATATTTTTACATACAGAAAGCCACGCAATGCCAGTAGAAACCCTTGGTCAATCTCCCCTCGCCTCCGATCGCCAGGCCCGTCCACTGTCGCCCGCCACCCGCGCCGGCGACTTCGTTTTTGTCTCCGGCCAGGTGCCCACGGACGACCGGGGCGAGGTCATCACCGGTGGTATTGAAGCGCAGACGCGCCAGGTGTTCAAACGTGTGGAAGAAGCGCTGGCACTGGCCGGCTGCACCCTGGCCGACGTGGCCAAGGTGAATTGCTGGCTCGCCGATGCACGCGACTTCGGCAGCTTCAACCGGGTCTATATGGAATGCTTCGGCACACACCGTCCGGCGCGGTCGACGGTGGAGTCGCGGCTGATGATCGACGCGAAGGTAGAGATCGACGTGACGGCCTACAAGCCGCGCTGAGCTTTCGTCAGGTAGCGTCGGGCTCCTGCATCCAGGCGGGAATGTCGCGCTGGCCGTGCAACACCCGCCAGACGTCGATCCAGGATTAGCGATGCACACCGCCAGAGGGGAAAGCGCCTCAATCGAACTGCAGTCCACCATTCAAATCCAGCACCTCCCCGGTGATGAAACCGCTCAGCGGATGCGCCAGGAACAGCACGCTGTGGGCCAACTCCTCCAGCTCGCAGAAGCGGCCTACCGGGATCTTCTGCCGCAACTCGGCCTGGCGCTCGGGGCTGACCTGCTCGGTCAGCATCTGGGTCTTCACGAAGGTCGGCGCCAGCGCATTGCAGGTCACGCCGAAAGGTGCGTATTCGCGGGCGAAGCTGAAGGTCAGCGAAATCACGCCGCCCTTGCTCGCGGCATAGGCCGGCAGCGGCGACAGGCCGCCGGTCTTGGCGCCGAACGAGGCCATGTTGACGATGCGGCCGAAGCCCCGTACCTTCATGCCCGGTGCGACGCGCTGGCTCACGTAGAACACGCCGTCCAGGTTCACGCGCAGGGTCTTGTGCCAGAGCTCGGGCGTGGTCTGTTCGCAGTTGGCGTACTGCAGGAAGCCGGCGTTGTTCACACACACGTCGATGCGGCCGAAATGGGCCTCGATCTGGTCGCAGGCCGCATGCACCTGGACGATATCGCTCACGTCCATGGTGAAACAGGCCAGCCGCTCGCCGTGCGCGGCGAGTGTGTCGGCCACGTTGTCGGTGCGCAGGTCGGTGGCGGCCACGCGGTAGCCGGCGTCGCGCCCGGTCCAGCGCACGTCGTGCGGCAAGCTTTCGCCCCAGATCGAGGCGACGAACGCCAGCGGCTCCACGCCCTGCCCGGCCGCAAGGCTGTCGTACAGCGTGGCCCCCCCCTTTGCAGGGGGCGATACCTGCGGCCTGGCAAAGCCAGTTCCGCGGTATCTCACGAACGGGCTTCGCTGCGCTTGCCGGGGTACCGCGCGGCTTGCCGTGACGGTATTTCTCCCTCCCCCTCCGGGAGAGGGTTGGGGTGAGGGCGAGGATCGCTCTCGGGTGTAATAGCATCGCAATTGTTCTATCCACGTCCCAACACCTTTTCAGTCCATGAACAAAACAATTGACGTCGCCGCACTCGGCGAAGCGATGGTCGAATTCAACCAGACGCATCCGGGCCAGGCGCAGTACCTGCAGGGCTTCGGCGGAGACACCAGCAATGCGGCCATCGCGGCGGCGCGGGCCGGGGCGAAGACGGCCTACCTCACGCGTGTCGGCGCTGACACCTTCGGCCAGGCGCTGATCGACCTGTGGGCCGGCGAGAACGTCGACACGGCGCTGGTCGAGCGCGACGCGGCCCACCCCACCGGCATCTACTTCGTCACACACGGCAAAAACGGCCACGAATTCAGCTACCTGCGCGCCGGCTCGGCCGCCAGCCGCATGACGCCGCAGTGGCTCGACGGCGCGGTGGCCCAGACCATCGCCTCCTCGCGCGTGCTGCATCTTTCGGGTATTTCGCTGGCGATCTCGCCCAATGCCTGCGACACGGCTTTCGCGGCCATGCGCGTGGCGCGCGAGGCCGGCACACTGATCTCGTTCGACTCCAACCTGCGGCTCAAGCTCTGGCCGCTGGACCGCGCCCGCGCCTGCATGGCCCAGGCGGTGGCCATGTGCGACGTGTTCCTGCCGAGCCTGGAAGACGTGACCGCGCTGGTCGGCATCAGCGAACCCGATGCCGTGGCCGACTGGGGCCATTCGCTGGGCGCACCGATCGTGGTGCTGAAGCTCGGTGCCGAAGGCGCACTCATCAGCCAGGGCATCGGCGCGGCCAACAAGCGCGAACGCATTCCGGGCCACAAGGTCAAGCTGGTCGACGCCACCGGTGCCGGCGACTGCTTCTGCGGCAACCTGCTGGCGCAGTTGGCCAAAGGCACGCCGGTGGTGGACGCCGCGCGCTACGCCAATGCCGCCGCCGCGCTGGCGGTGCAAGGCTTCGGCGCCGTGGCACCGCTGCCGCGCCAGGCCGAGGTCGAGGCCATGTTGTGAGCGCCGCTCGGCCGCCCGAAGGCCCTCAAGTGAATGGCAAGGCCTCGCTGGTCGCGGTGGACTGGGGCACGTCTTCGCTGCGCGGTGCGCTGCTCGACGCCCAGGGCCAGGTGATCGAGGAGCGCCCTTTTCCGCGCGGCATCATGACGGTGGCGCCGGGTGAATTCCCTGCTGTGTTCGAAACCTGCTTCGGCGACTGGCTCGCGCGCAGCAGCGGCCTGTGCCTGGTCTCGGGCATGGCTGGCAGCCGACAGGGCTGGATGGAAGCGCCCTACTGCGCCTGCCCCGCCGGCTTTGGCGAAGTGGCCGCCCAACTCGCCTGGATAACCGCCCCGCCCCCGGGCTGGCGCATCGCCGTGGTGCCGGGGCTGAGCTGCGAACATGCGTCCGCTCCAGGTCTGCAGGGCATGCCCGGCGTGCCCGACGTGATGCGCGGCGAAGAGGTGCAGATCTTCGGCGCCATGCGGCTTGCGAATTTGAACGACGGCATCTTCGTGCTGCCCGGCACCCACAGCAAATGGGCCCGGGTGCAAGGCGGCCGCATCACCGGCTTCAAGACCTTCATGACCGGCGAGGTCTATGCCCTGCTGAGCCAGCATTCGATCCTGTCCAAGACCATCGCCGCCGATGCCCCGTTCGACGAAGCAGCGTTTGCACAAGGCCTGGACCACGCCCAGGGCGACGCCGGCCTGTTGCACCATGCTTTCAGCGCACGCACGTTGGCGCTGTTCGGCCGTATGGAGGCCGGGCCGCTGGCAAGTTACCTGTCGGGCCTGGTGATCGGTGAAGAGCTGCGCGCCAATGCCGTCTCGGACCTGGCGGCCGATACCGATGCCGCGCTGGTGCTGATCGGCTCGGCCAACCTCACCCGGCGTTACGCCCAGGCGCTGGCGCAGCAAGGCGCGCAGAGCCGCGCGCTCGGCTCCGAAGCCACCTGGGCGGGGCTCATGGCCCTGGCCCAAGTCATCAAGGACTAATCATGTCACCCATCGAAAAATTCGCAGTCAATTTCAAGCAACTACCCCTGGTCGCCATCCTGCGCGGCCTCACGCCCGAAGAGGCGCCGGCCATCGGCGAGGCCCTGGTGGGCGCCGGCATCCTGCTGCTCGAAGTGCCACTGAACTCGCCGCGCCCGCTGGAGAGCATCGCCCTGCTGGCGAAGCAATATCCGCAAGCCCTGGTCGGCGCCGGCACGGTGCTGACCGCGGCCCAGGTGCGCGAGGTGCATGCCGCGGGCGGCGAGCTCATCGTCTCGCCCAACTTCAATGCCGAGGTGGTGGCCGAGGCAATCCGGCTGGGCCTGGTTTGCCTGCCCGGTATCTTCACGCCGACCGAAGCCTTCGGCGCCCTGGCCGCCGGCGCGCATGGCCTCAAGCTCTTCCCCGCCGAGATGGCGTCGCCGGGCGCGGCCAAGGCCTTGCTGGCGGTGCTGCCCAAGGGCACGCTGCTGCTGCCGGTGGGCGGCGTCACGCCGGGCAACATGGCCAGCTGGAAGACAGCGGGCGCGCACGGTTTCGGTATCGGCTCGGCGCTGTACAAACCCGGCAAATCCGCGGCCGCGGTGCGCCAGGATGCGGCCGAATTCGTCGCGGCCTGCGCGGGTCAACTCAGCGCTTGACGGCCCGTTTGGCTGGCTGCAGCAGTTCGCGCATGGCCTGCAGCGGCAATTCGCGGCTGCGGCCACGGCGCAGCACCAGGGAAAATTGCGACTGGTAGCCAAAGTCGGCGGGTAGCAACACCTTCAGCCGTCCCCGCTCCACCCACGGCTGGGCGTAGTGTTCGGGCAGGTAGCCGATGTAGCCGCCAGACAGGATCAGGATCAGCTGCGCCTCCATGCTTTCCACCGTGGCCACGCTGCGCTTGAAGCCGTGGCGGCCCAACTCGACCTGGCTCCAGTAGCTGCGGCCCACCACATTCAGCTCGGACACATAGGCTGGCGTCACCGCCCTCTGCGCAAAGCAGGGGTGCCGGTCGCTGCAGTACAGCCACTGCTGCTCGCGGTGCAGCGGGTGGTAGATCAGGCCGTTGGCCTTGGACGGGAAAAAACCCACCGCGATGTCGAGTTCGTTTTCCAGCAGGCCCTTTTGCAGCTCATAAGGGCTGCGCACCATCAGGCTGATGTGCATGCCCGGGTAGCGGGTGGAAAACACGCCGATGGCGTCGGCCACCGGCAGGGTGGTATCGGTCACGATGCTGTCGATCACACCGAACTTCAGCGTACCGCCGAGTTCGCCTTTAAGCGACTGGGTGTAGCGCTCGAAGCCGTCCAGCTCGCTGAACAGGCGCAGCGCCTCCGACAGCAGCAGCTCGCCCTTGGGTGTCAGCGCAAAGCCGCCGCGCCCGCGCCGGCACAGCGTGAAACCCATCTGGGTTTCCAGCTGGGTCATGTAGGTGCTGATGGCCGAGGTGGTCAGGTTCAGCTCCTGCTGGGCGTTGGCAAAACCCTGCTGGCGCGCCACGCTGGCAAAGATCTTCAACAGCTTGAGATCCACCCCTTTTGGCATTCGGCACCCGCGTTGTTTAGTTTTGAAAAATGAAAACTGATTATTTGTTTACTCCTATTTTTCCACAACACGGACTGGCTACATTCCACCCAGCTCCCATTTACAACAAAAAAGTTTCCGATCCATGACCAAGGTCTTTCACCAACCCCAGGGCGGCAACGAGATGCCGCGCTTCGCGGGCCACGGCACGATGATGCGGCTGCCGGCCCTGGAAAGTGCCGAAGGGCTGGATGTGGCATTTGTCGGCGTGCCGCTGGACATCGGCACCTCGCTGCGCTCGGGCTCCCGTTTCGGCCCGCGCCAGATCCGGGCCGACTCGGTGTTGATACGCCCCTACAACATGGCCACCGGCGCCGCGCCGTTCGATTCGCTGTCGGTGGCCGACATCGGCGACGTGGCGCTGAACACCTTCAACCTGCAGGACGCTGTGCGCATCATCGAAGCGTATTACCACGCGCTGATGGCGCACCCGGTGGTGCCCTTGACGCTGGGTGGCGACCACACCCTCACGCTGCCGATCCTGCGGGCCATCGCACGCAAGCACGGCCCGGTGGGCCTGGTGCACGTGGATGCGCACACCGACACCAACGACAACATGTTCGGTGAAAAGATTTGCCACGGCACCACCTTCCGTCGCGCGGTGGAAGAAGGCCTGCTGGACTGCAGCCGGGTGGTGCAGATCGGTCAGCGCGCCCAGGGCTATTCCAGCGGCGACTTCCAGTGGGGCGTGGACCAGGGCTTTCGCCTGGTGCGGGCCGAGCATTGCTGGCACCGTTCGCTGGCGCCGCTGATGGACGAGGTGCGCGTCACCATGGGCGAGCGGCCGATGTACATCAGCTTCGACATCGACGGCGTGGACCCCGCCTTCGCGCCCGGCACCGGCACGCCCGAGGTGGGCGGCCTGACCTCGGTCCAGGCGCTGGAGATCGTGCGCGGCTGCAAGGGCATGCACATCGTGGGCGGCGACCTGGTCGAGGTGTCGCCGCCGTACGACCAGAGCGGCAACACCTCGCAGTTGGGCGCAAACTTGCTCTACGAAATGCTCTGTGTGCTGCCCGGCGTGGCATACCGCTGAAGGATCGATGCATGGAGCTCAAGATATTCCGCTCCAACTGGGGCGCGCAAGGCGACATGGCCACCCGCATCGCCGAACTGCGCGAAGCCGGCTGTGTTGGCCTGGAAGCCCGCCTGCCGATGGATGCACCGGCGCGGCGCGCGCTGCGCGACAGCCTGCGCGCCGATGGGCTGGACTACATCGCCACCGTGTTCAGCGGCGCCGACGTGATTCCGCGCCAGCAGGACGGGCCCGAAGTGCATTTGCAGCACCTGGCGCGTGCCTTCGATGCGGCGGCGGAACTGGCGCCCCGTTTCGTCAACTTGCTGGCCGGCAACGACCGCTGGCCGCTGGCCGCACAGGTCGACTTCCTGGGGCGAGCCCAGGCGCTGGCCGACGCCGCCGGCATCGCCTGCACCTTTGAAACCCACCGTACCAGCTCGCTCTACAGCCCCTGGGTCACGCTCGACATCGTCCGCCAGTTGCCGCGGTTGCAGTACACGGCGGACATCAGCCACTGGGTGGTGGTGTGCGAGCGCCTGCTGGACGACCCGCTGGACGACCTCGCGCCGTTCCTGGCGCGCGTGCACCATGTGCAGGCGCGCGTGGCCTACGCCCAGGGGCCGCAGGTGCCCGACCCGGCCGCGCCCGAATACGCCGCCGAGCTGGCGTTTCACCAGCGCATCTGGGAAACGGTCTGGTCGCTGCACCTGCGCAAGGGTTATGCCGTCACCACGCTGACCCCCGAGTTCGGCCCCGACGGTTATCTGCATTTGCTGCCCTACACCCGCAGTCCGGTGGCCGACCTGTGGCAGATCAACCGCTGGATGGCACGGGAAGAACGGCGGCATTTCGAGCGCTGGTCGCAGCCCAGGCTCACCCCACCAACATGATGAAAGGCAGCTGACCATGCAACCCGGACCCCGTCATTTCACGGCCTTGCCCGTGATCGATATCAGCGGCCTCTTCAGCGACCACCTGGCGCCGCGCCAGAGCGTGGCCGACGCGCTCGGTGCGGCGGCACGCGACGTGGGTTTCTTCTACATCGTCGGCCATGGCATCGATCCGAAACTGGTGGCCGGCCTGCGCCAGGCCAGCCGCAGGCTGTTCGAGCAGGAGATGGACTGGAAGATGCGCTACTACATCGGCGCCAGCTGGGGCCACAAGGGTTATGTACCCGAAGGCGAGGAGCGTTATGCCAAAGGCCGCCCAGACCACAAAGAAGCCTTCGACATCGGCTTCGACGTGGCCGACGACCACCCGCTGGTGCAGGCCGGCACGCCGCTGATCGGCAACAACAAATGGCCGGACCTGCCGGGCTTCAAGGCCGCCGTGGCCGGCTACTACGCGGCCGTGTTTGCACTCGGCCGCCAGTTGTTCCGCGGCTTTGCCTTGTCGCTGGGCCAGCCCGAAGATGCCTTCGAATCCCTGGTGACCTGCCCGCCGTCGAAGCTGCGGCTGATCCACTACCCGGTGGACCTGGAAGCGGTAGACGCTCCCGGCATCGGCGCGCACACCGACTACGAGTGCTTCACCCTGCTGCTCGCCGACCAGCCCGGCCTGGAGGTGATGAACGACCAGGGTGCGTGGATCGATGCGCCACCGTATTCCGAAGACGGTGAAGAAGCCTTCGTCATCAACATCGGCGACATGCTGGAAGTGATGACGGCCGGGGCCTTTCCCGCCACCTCGCACCGCGTGCGCAAGGTGCAGCACGAACGTTATTCGTTCCCGCTGTTTTTTGCATGCGACTACCACACCCGCATCCAGCCGCTGCCGCAGTTTGCCAGCGAGACCGCCGTGGCCCGCTATGACGCCTTGTCGATTGGCGAACACATGTACGCGCAAGCCCAGCAGACCTACCAGTACTTGAAGCGCCAGGTCGAGGCCGGTGAGATCGTGCGTGCCCCGGGCGCCTTGAAGCCCGGCAGCTTTGGCCGCATGAAGACCGCCACCACCACCATCCCCTGAATCTTTTCGCTGTCCCTCCCCAGTTCCCCCGTCCATCCATCCAAGGAGTTGTCCCCATGCTGAAAATAACCCGTCCCTCTTTCCTGCACCGCACTCTGGCGGGCTCCGCGCAGGCGGCCTTGGTGGCCTTGCTGCCCGTGGCGGCGCTGGCCCAAACCATGGTTCCCGGCCAGATCAAGGTGGGCATGGAAATCACCTATCCGCCCTTCGAGTCGTGGCAGGGTGACAAGGTGGTCGGCTTCGACCCCGACATGGCGGAAATGCTGGGCCGCCAGATGAAGGCCAAGCCGTCCTTCGTGGACACCAAATTTCCGAGCCTGATCCTGGGGCTGGGCGGCGGCCAGTTCGATGCCGTGATCTCCGGCATGTACATCACGCCCGAGCGCACCGCACAGGCCGATGCCATCGGCTACGCCCGCACCGGAGCTTCCATCATGGTGGCCAAGGACGGCGGCGTGAACCCGAAAACCGAGCAAGATCTATGCGGCCTGAAGGTGGGCCTGCAGGCCGGCACCAGCTGGGTCAATGCGCTGAAGAAATTGTCCACCGACTACTGCGTGCCCAATGGCAAGCCGGCCGTGGCCGTGAGCGAATTCCCCACCGCGCCGGAAGCCTCTCAGGCCCTGCTGTCGAAGAACATCCAGGCCGAGCTGGAGATCGCCGGCGCGGCGAAGATGATGGCCGAACGCAGCAAGGCGCGCATCGTCATCAGTTCGACGGCGCTGGTGTATCCGCAGACACTGGGCATCTATGTGAAGAAGGGCAACACGGCGCTGTACCAGTCGCTGGAAAAAGCCCTGGCCGCCGCCCAGGCCAATGGCGAGTACGCGGCCCTGGTCAAGAAATACGAGCTTGAGCCGGTTGCGAGCAAGTAAATGAAAACAGGCTCACCCAAATAGCCCCCAGGAGCATCCGCATGGCATTGGATTGGTCGTATTTTTGGTCTTTGTTTTCCATGGGGATCTTCTGGCGGGCGTGTATCACGGTGGTCGAGCTGGGCTCGCTTTCCTGGGTGCTGGGCATGGTGCTGGGGTTCGGCCTGGCCTGCGCCCGCATCTCCACCGTGCGCTGGATCAGCGCGCTGGCGGGAACCTATATCTGGCTGTTCCGCAGCGTGCCTTTGCTGGTGCTGGTGGTGTTCGTCTTCAACCTGCCGCAGATCTTTCCGATGAGCCGCGGCGTCATCGGCGAGCCCTTCTTTGCCGGCCTGGTGGCCATGGTGCTGACCGAGACGGCCTATATGGCGGAAATCCACCGCGGCGGCCTGCTGTCGGTGGCGCGCGGCCAGCGCGAGGCGGGCCGGGCGCTGGCCTTCGGCCGCTTCGGCGCCATGCGCCTGATCGTCGCGCCGCAGGCGTTTCGCATCGCGCTGCCCACGCTGGTCAACGAATACATCACCATCATCAAGGTGACCTCGCTGGTTTCGGTGATCTCGCTGCCCGAGCTGCTGATGACCGGCCTGCGCCTGTATTCGCAGAACTTCCTGGTGATGGAGACCCTGCTGGGCGTGGCGGTGTACTACGTGATGCTGGTCACCATCTTCAGCACGCTGCTGGGCTGGCTGGAAAAACGCCTGGACCTGCAGCGGCGCCACCCTGCCACGCTGGACGAAGTGGCCTGCGCCCAGCTGCGCGGCCGCCTTGGCGGCCCGGCTGCGATACCAGCGATAGCGGCGATACCCGCCCAGGCCATCGCAGCGCCCGGCCAGCCGGCCGCGCTGGAACTGCGCAACATCCACAAGGCCTACGGCCCCCATCAGGTGCTCAAGGGCGTCAGCCTGCAGGTGGCTGCGGGCGAGGTGATTTCCATCATCGGCCCCTCGGGTTCTGGCAAGACCTCGCTGATCCGCACCATCAATGCGCTGGAGAAGATCGACCAGGGCGAGATCATCTTGTTCGGCGAAAGTTATATCCACGCCCGTGAGCCGCTGGACAGCAGCCGGGTGCGCAACGGAATCCGCCGCATCGGCATGGCTTTCCAGAGCTTCAACCTGTTCCCTCACCTGAGCGTGCTCGACAACGTGCTGCTGGCGCCGCTCTACCACGGCCAGCCGGTCGACCCCGCGTTGCGCCAGGCCCAGGCACAGCAGCTGCTCGACAAGGTGGGCCTGTTGGCCCACCTGCACAAGTATCCGCACCAGCTCTCCGGCGGCCAGCAGCAGCGTGTGGCGATCGCCCGGGCGCTGGCGATGTCGCCCGAGGTGATGCTGTTCGACGAGCCGACCTCGGCGCTCGATCCCGAGCTGGTCGGCGAGGTGCTGAAGGTGATCCAGGACCTGGCGCAGGAGGGCATGACCATGGTCATCGTGACCCACGAGATGGACTTCGCCCTGAGCATCTCCGACCGCGTGCTGTTCATGGAAAACGGCCTGATCCAGCTCGACGCCGCGCCGCAGCAGATTCAACAAGCCGACGCGCCAGATGGCACGGCACAGCGGGTGCGTCGATTCATGGGTTTGGAGTCCTGAAATGAGCACCACTTCCGATGAAGCCACCCTGCGCCGCGACCTGGCAGCCGCCTACCGCCTGGCGGCCTTGTTCGGCTGGGACGACACGCTGTACACGCACTTCTCGGTACGGCTGCCGCGTGCACCCGGTGCCGCGCCCGAGGACGACCGTTTCCTGATCAACCCGTTCGGCCTGATGTTCGACGAAGTGCGCGCCAGCGACCTGCTGGTGGTGGACATGCGCGGACGGCTGGTGTCCGGCCATGCCGACTACAACGTGGCCGGCTTCACCATCCACAGCGCCGTGCACATGGCGCGTGACGATGCCCACTGCGTGATGCACACCCACACCCTGGCAGGCATGGCGGTGGCCGCCTGCGAGGGCGGCCTGCTGCAACTGAACCAGATCAGCACCGAGTTCTACCGGCGCGTGGGCGTGCACGCCTACGAGGGCGTGGCGTTCGACCTCGGCGAGCGCGAGCGCATCCAGCAGTCACTGGGGACGAACATCGCCTTGCTGCTGCGCCACCATGGCCTGTTGTCGGTTGGGCGCAGCGTGGCCGATGCCTTCAGCATCATGTTCTACCTGAACCGCGCCTGCGAGATCCAGATGGCGGCCAGCCAGATGGCCGCCACCGCCGGCCCGGTGACGGCGATACCGGAGCATCTGAGCCAGCACGCCTGCGAACAACTGCAAAGCGTGGAGCACGAGCGGCAGGTCCTTTGGCAGGCCTGGTTGCGCCGCCTGGACCGCGTGGACCCGTCTTACCGCAACTGAGCCCCTATTCGGCCAGTATTCACCATGCAAGCCCTGCTGCCTTTGCAGCAGGGCCGATGCCCCGAACCAGTGGCCACAGGCTGATATGCTGGCCGCTGTTCTGGAGCACGCCCCGCATGAAACCTTCTCTCTCACCACCTCCCCTTACCCATATCACACTCGGCCTCGGCGGCAAGTCGGTCATCGTCACCGGCGCCGCGCGCGGCATCGGCGAGGCCTGCGCCCGCCGCTTCGCGCGTGAAGGCGCCAGGCTGGTACTGGCCGACGTGCTCGATGCCGAAGGCGAAGCGCTGGCCGCCGAGCTCGGCGGTCTCTATGTGCATTGCGACGTGGGCGACAAGGCCCAGGTCGACG
>Ga0307515_10000268_pt1 | contig 127614 bp, 123 predicted proteins | sample 17_EM_MG_FD_194513 | JGI IMG/M metagenome (GOLD analysis project Ga0307515, IMG submission 194513) | Populus trichocarpa ectomycorrhiza microbial communities from riparian zone in the Pacific Northwest, United States - 17_EM | ecosystem: Host-associated > Plants > Roots > Unclassified...
GCAGCGTGGCCCAGTTCGGCACGCCGATGGCGCTCTACCACCGGCCGCAGAACCTGTTCACCGCCGAGTTCATCGGCTCGCCGAAGATGAACGTGCTGCCCGGCCGGCTGGTGCGGGCCGAAGCAGAGCACGCGGTTGTCGAGGTGCGCGGCGAGCAGGTCACGGTAGCGGTCGACGCGCGTGCCGCCGCGGCCGGTGCCGAGGTGACGCTGGGCATCCGCCCGGAGCATCTGGTCGAAGGCGAAGCTGCCATGAGTTCGCCGCTGCACACCACGTTGAAACACGTGGAGCGTCTGGGTGATGCCTCGCTGCTGTACCTGTCGGTGCAGCCCGATGCGCCGCTGGTCACGCTGCGCGTCGAAGGCGCGGCCACGCACCAGCCCGGCGAGCGCATCACGCTGCGCCTGCGTGCCGAACAGTGCCATCTGTTCGATGCCGGCGGCCAGGCCTTCAGGCGCACCGTCGAGCTGCCCAGCTGAGCGCGCGGTCGGTGGTGAGGGTCGGCCCAGAGGCGACCTGGGAGGAGTTTCGGCGGCTTGGATTGTCGGAACGGCAGCAGGCGAGCTTTATAGAGCGCCAATCACAGGTTGATTGGGGCATCCTGGCTCTCGGCAGTATGAGCGTGCTGTCGCTGCCGTCTCAGCCCGACGAAGTGGCGGTGGCTCTGTCCAATGCCCTCGCAGCCATCCACGCGTTTCGACCTCTGTTCAACGCGGGCGAGGTCGTGATGGCACTCGGATTCGGGCTCGTCCACGGCTTCGCGTTCTCGGCAAGCCTGTCAGGCGCCGGCCTCACGCCGTGGCAGCACTCGCAGGCGCTGCTGGCATTCAACCTCGGCATCGAGGCGATGCAGTTGGTGGTCGTGCTGGCCGTGATGCCCCCGCTGTTGATGCTGAGCCGCTCGAGCCCTGCGTTCTATGCAAGCTTGCGGCGCTTCGCTTCAGTCGTTGCCGTTGCGCTGGCCGCACTGTGGGTTCTGGACCGCGCCGGCGTCGCCTCGTTCGACGCGACACCATGGTCCGACCACCAGGGGCTGGTCGTTGCGTTGCTTCCAGCTTTGCTGTGGCTGGCGGCGTTGGCTTTGTATGGTCGGCAGTGGTTGAGCCATGCGCAGAGTCCGCGGAGGACTGACGTGTGAGCAGAACTCTGTCGTTGTGATGGGCGACGGGAGGGTGCGAGCCCGCGCAACTGAGTTCATTCAGCCGAGCAAAGCGCAGGCGAACAACTCTCGAAGGAAAGACCGGAAAGATTGGAGCATTACTGGGCGCGTACCGCTCAAACTTGCGCAATGGGAAATACTGGTTAAAAATACAGGACTAGTGCAGCCCAGTGAGGTAACCCATGTCGAGCTACATCTTCGTATCTCCCGGCTCAGACCCAGGCATGGGGCGTCCATTGCACGATCCCGTGTTCAAGGCGGGCACCCGGCCTACGATGGGCAGTTGTCGGCCAGACCTTCGGCGCCAAGTGCGGCTTGGAGATCAGGTGTTTGTAATCAGCGGCAGTATGGGTCCGCGTAAAGGCGTTGCCCAGTACGTGATAGGCGGCTTGGTTGTCGACGAGATCATCGATACCCAGTTGGCAGCGTACGAACAGTTTCCCGAACACCGCCTTCACTATGACCAAAGAGGAAATCGGTCGGGGAACATCATTGTTCTTCCGGATGGCGCTCAACACCCACGAGATCATCACGAGGAGCGGACCTTCAACTCCCGCATCAAAAACTATCTGGTGGGTCGCGATCCGGTAGTCATCTCGTCGCAAAAGGAAGTCGAGTTGGCTCGCGAGCATTCGGTCCAGATACTCGCTGAGGTCCTTGATCGTCCAGGTGCGCGAAGCATGAAAGATATCGTCGGACGTAGCTGGCGGAAACTGTCCACCGAGCAAGCCAATCGATTGCGTGAGGCATTGCTAAGCCTCAAGAAAGAGGCCCGGTCGTGAGCAATCTCGCCGAGCACCTAAGCAGCCGCAAGCTGACTTGGGACTCTGCCGCGAAGAAGAGTGGACTCTCAGTAGATCGACTGCGTGCAGTTGCTGCCGGCGCGGAAGCGTCGCTCAACGAGATGCGCAAGATTGCTGCCGTTTTGAAATTGCCGCTTGCAGCTGTCGTAGGTGATACCCCGGCGGAGCCCATCAAACTCTTGTTTCGCCAGACCATTGGGCAGCGAACTGATGCCGTTTCGTCCTCGGTTGAAGTCGTCTCGGCTCAGATTCGCGACGTACTCAAGCTCGTCAAAGATGCAGGTGTCCCGCAAAACACGGGATGGCTCGATCTCTTCAGAGGCATGGATGCCTCCATCGATTCGGCAGATCGATTGGCCAGCTTGTTCCGCAGGGCTTTCGCGGACTTGGATGACGTAGATCCGTTCATGGAACTTCCTCGAGTGCTCGCAGAGGATCTGGGTGTTTTCGTGCTGTTCAGCCGTGATCCGATGGCTGAAGGAGTGTCGGCCATCGTTGATGGCTACGCCTTCGTTGTTCTTGCCGCACGCTCCTTTGCACCTCGAATGTTGTTTACCTTGGCTCACGAGCTGGGGCACCTTGTCGCTCATCACGATAGCCGAGAGCAGGGTTACGTGATGTTGGATATCGATGGTGAGCTGGGCGGAGTGCGCGGACCTCGCCGAGACGAAGAGCAGTTCGCTGATGCGTTCGCCTCCGCTCTTGTGCTGCCCAAGCAAGGAGTGCTTCTGGCGCTCAAGGAGTTCCGAAGACAGCTTGGCGCCACAGGTGCGCTAGGTGATGTGGAAATAATGACCCTTGCCCGATTCTTCGGGACAAGTTTTGAAGTCGCCGCTAGGCGATGTGAGCACCTTGGCTTGTTGCCTGCACGCGGTGCGCAGGCTCTGTATCAGCAGCTCACCCATGCTCATGGGAATCCAGAGAAGAGAGCGAAGGAGCTTGGCTTACCTGAGCGTGAGCAAATTGATGTAGCTACGTCATCCACCCTGCTTTCAGCGGCGGTAAAGCTTGTCCGTGCAGGTGAACTATCGATAGGTCGGGCGGCGGAAATGCTGAACGTTCCAGTGACGGCTCTATTTGTGGCGAATGCTGGGACGATTTAGTGATCTTTGTTCTAGACGCGTCGACGCTGATCAATCTCGCGAATGGTCAGGTACTCGGCGTGATCCTGTCCTTGCCAGGCTCCAAGTTTCTGATGAGCAATGGTGTTCGTGGTGAGTCGAAAACTATCGCCCGCGCAATCGATGAGGCTGTGGCTTCCGGCCTACTGGCGCTTGTTGATGACAGCCTTATCCCCGCACAACTGTTCGCCGAAACGAAGCAACGCCTGAACCTTGATGAAGGCGAAACCGAATGCATCATCGCCGCTGACAGGATGGCTTGTGGAATAGCGTGTGACGATGGTGCCGCGCGGCTGAAGGCCATCAAAGAACTCGGGGCAGATCGTGTTATCGGGTCCATCGGGCTCCTGCAAATGGCGCAGGAAGCGGGGACGCTTGCGCCTCACGAGGCCCTACATGCTTATCGAGAAATGGTCCGGCACGGGGGCTTCTTGCCAGCCTTGCCAGACGGGTACTTTGGAGAGTAGCCCGGCCTAGATGGTCTCGGGACGAAGGCCAAGACGATCTTCGCGCACAGGTGCCACGGCCTGTGCTGCGAGTGATTCGCGTACGGCAACGAAAGGATTGCCGATTGTTTTCTTTATCTTCGTTGGTGCTTGAAAACTAGTTCCACAGTGCACGCATTGGTGTTCAACGTGCGGGGTGAAAGCATTTTCGCCGAGATCAAAGTGATCAGTGCCGCAGCTCGGGCAGGTCAACGCCACTATGCGCCCGTCCAAGTGCGGCATCGCGTTTTGTGCCATGTAGTAACGAACTTGCAGCGGGTCGAGCTTGACCCCATCAATGCTGATTTCACGGTAAGTATCGTCAGGCTTTGGCATCTCATCGTTGCCGGATTTGAAGCAGTGAAGGTGAATTCCCTCTCGCTCATCTAGAGCGCTAGTCCAGATGATCGCTGGGTTTGAGCCCCACAGTTGGATTCCTCCAGGGTAATCTGATTGCCGGATGTCGATTGACCCTGTTGCGGGAACAAGGGCACGAGTCTCAATCCGCAGCTGATTGCGTATTGCGCAAAGCGGATTGCCTATGCCGGATGCCGAGTCGGAGAACTGCCTCCCACAGCCGTGACATTGATGCCGCCTGTGGTTGTGTACTGCGAACCAGTCTCGATCCAGGTGTGGGAATCCACAGAAGCTACATGCCACGTGAATGGGATCAAAACCGAATACGCGTGAGACCATGAAATTGATGGCGTCTACCTCGTCAACCGCCACCCATCCATCCGAGAACAGGTCTACGCTTTGTAGTGGAATATTTAACCGTCGGTAAGTGTCATCAATGAACTTCGTGCCCCCCGGTTTTTTCCGAGCGTGAACGTGTATCCCTCTGTCGAGTGGAAGCGCTGTTGTGTCGTATGCAGCAGGGACTGCCCCCCATAGTGCAACGCCGCCGGGGAAGGCCGATATGTCTAGGTCGCGGCTCTCTTCAGGGGTTATGGGGAGGTCATCTGCAGCGACACATCTCAAGGCCGCCTTCCCGTACTTTGCCGTGCCATCAGCCCGGTGAGTCAAACACCAGTAGCGATATCCGCCATCACGACGTTTACCAACTTCGATGATCTGGCACATCATGGACGCAGAGGCTAGCAAAGTGCGCCTACGCGTCGGTGGTAATTTTCACGCTCCTGGCAACGGACTTACCCTTGCTGGCAATCCCTGGACGAGTGAAATGCATGTGGTGCGACGGCGTCCGGTGCGGATCGGATCTCGCGGACAACGTCTGTGCAGACCGCGCAGGCCTGCGCCCCGGACTGGGCAAACCAGCGGCACGACCCACGGATACCGCATGCGGGAAGCACGGCTGCCGCCGAGCCGGTGCCGAGTGTGGCGACGACCTCATCGCTCACGCCGCACCGCTGGTCCTTCCAGTGGGCGCATCCCTTGCTGACGCATGGCGTCGCGAATCGGAAGCGCTGCTCCGGCGGCCTCCCGAGCCGCGCGAGCGACACGAATCGCTCATCCATCGTCACCGGCTGGCCGAAGAACTCGACGCGGCCATCGCGGCCGACGGCGCCGAGCAACTGATTGCCCACCTTGCACGGCGCGCTCGGGCACAAAAGCTGGGCGAGATTCCCCGGGGGCGTCGACATCGCTGCTACACCTGCGTACGTTGGCGGTACTGCGGCAGCTTCAAAACCCCTTGATTGCCTCGTGCTTGGCAATATCGGCCAAGCTCTGGAGATCCTTGATTGCGATGATGCCTCGCGTGCCGGGGCCTAGCTTGCCGATGATCGTCGTGTTGTCGCTCAGATCCAGATTCGCGATCTCGCCAAGCACGAGTGCGCCCACCTTGGTGCTGATCCGCGCAGCGGTTTCATTGTCGAGGTTGAGGGATTTGAGGTCGATGTGAAAGCTCATGGCGCAACTCCCGGTTGACTGTGGTCTCGATGGTTAGAACTCGCTCGGGCCGCTGTCGATGGCAGAGCGTGTCGAGACAGTAGGGCACAGCATTGCGACGCGCATCCTCAGACTTGCGGACGAGATCCGAGCAAGGGGCGACGGCGATGCAGTGTTCTGCGTGCGGCTCAATTTGATGTCGACTCTCGTCATTCAATCGCAATGCTTTACTTGCCCATGGCGAAGATCTCTAGCTTTTGTCCGAACTGGTCGTCGCTAAGGATTTTTCGCTGTTCTTCAATGAAGGGAAAGTGAAGCTGGAAGAGCATGCGGGCATCACGTTGAAACAAGGAGGACGATGTGGACGCTTCACACACTCTTGTCTCAACGCATATTTGCAGGCTCTCATAGAAGTCGAACAGTGTGATGAGCGGGTCATTGAGATTCTTTGTCTCAATGACCTCTGAAACGACATTCGGATAGGCCTGGGGCTCAGAGGAATACTTTGCAAGTGCCGTCGTCAATCGCCCGCGGTTTGGCGTCCATGCCGCAAGCACCGCCTTGCGGGCTTCGATCACTGGAGGCGAATTGAACTTTTGCAGGAAGTCCAACGAATACTTGACTTGGTCCGCCCTCTCTTTATCGAGATACTGAATCATCGCGAAAATTCCACCGAACAACAGCGCAACGAGGCCGACCCAGACCGACACGATGTCGGAAATTGTTTTCACGCGATCGAGCGTTGATGGCGCTAACCTTGGGTTAGGGCTTGGCATTTTTGGCCCCCTTCGCGCTACCCTCGCATTGGGAGAGTTTGGGCTCGGCCAGACAAACACTTGGAAGGCCAGTTTCTTTTCGGCAGGTAGGAAGATTGGGCTGAGATTTACAGATGTCGGGCAGGCCACTCTCTGTACTGTCTGGCAGCTTCTTCCTAGCGCCAGCATAGACACTCGACGCGGATGCTGAGGCAGCGCCCGAAGCTGTGACGCTGGTCCAAACTGGACCGGGTTTCCCCGCAACGAAGTCGGAAGTTCTCTGCTGGGCGTCGGCAAATGTCGTGGTCAAAATCGTGACCATGAGCATGGCCGCGCAGATCGGGTTGTAGCGCTGCATCTTTCTCTCCAGTTTCATGAACCACCAAAGATTCCACCGATCGGCCAGTTGATCGCTGCGACACTGCTTTTGACTTAATTGTCCAGCTCGGCGCAACGTGTCGATTGTTCGAACTTACTGCTACGGTGTAGAGATTCCATCCCCAATGCAATGGAGCCGCTGCCCCGCAGTTTCGCGAAGTGTGCGTTGCTCGGGTTCACGCGTTTGCAAGCATGAGGCGATGTTCACGGAGGTCAAATCGACCACGCGAGCCAAATTGGCCGGTCACTCGGAAGCCGAGTACGTACGTGACGGTTGAGATGCTGGCAGGAAGGTGGCTCAGCTGGAATGGATGCCAGGGCAACTTCAGGCGGCTGAAAAAGGAGAACCGTTGAATATCAACGGGCTCCGGGTGGTGTTGGTGTTGGTGGAGAGGATGAGGATCGAACTCACGACCTCCGCATTGCGAACGCGGCGCTCTCCCAGCTGAGCTACCCCCCCAACGGAAAACAGTCTATCAAAGACCGGCCCGCGGAACACCCTCTGGTTTGCGAGCCCGTGTCGGGTTAGAAAGCGGCTTTTGCGATGACCGCTTTCGACGGAGACACCATGACTCGACTCGACCCGGCCTGGTTGGACGTGCAGTACAACAACCGCGCCCGCATCCCCGAGCACCCGCAGATTTTCGAGCGCTGGGCTCGTGCTTCGGCGCATGCGCGCGAGGGCACGACCTGCCATCTCGATGTTCGCTATGGCGATGGCCTGAACGAGACGCTCGATGTGTTCCCCTCAGCGAAGGTGAATGCGCCGGTGCTGGTGTTCATCCACGGAGGATGGTGGCGCAGCCTGGACAAGCGCGACCAATCCTTCCTCGCACCCAGCCTGGTGAGCAAGGGGGCGATGGTGGTGATGCCCAACTACGCCTTGTGCCCCGGCACCGAGGCGCAGCCGGTCAGCATCGAGACCATCACGCTGCAGATGGTGCGTGCGCTGGCCTGGGTGTACCGCAACGCGGCGTTGTATGGTGCCGACCCCAGGCGCATCGTGGTGGCGGGCCACTCGGCGGGCGGGCATCTTGCGGCCATGCTGCTGAGCTGCGACTGGAGGACCGTGGCCGACGACCTGCCCGCGCAGCTGGTCTCTCTGGCGCTGGGCATCTCAGGCGTCTATGACCTGGAACCGATTCAGCAGACACCGTTTCTGCAGGCCGACCTGCGCCTCACGCCGGAGTCTGCGCTCAAGCTGAGCCCGGCTGGCTTCCCCCAACCCAAGGGCCAGTTCTACGCGGCCGTGGGTGCGCTGGAGAGCGAGGAATTTCTGCGGCAGAACAGCCTGATCCAGCAGGCTTGGGGCGCGGGCACGGTGCCGGTGTGCGAGGCCATTCCAGACACCAACCATTTGAACGTGCTGCACGAGCTGGCCGACCCGGACGGGCGCCTGCAGCAAATGGCGCTCCAGTTGTTGGGATTGGCGGAGTGAGTTGAGTCGAGAGCGGGCCGGCTGCGCGTTAACCCTAAAAATAGCCGACCGCTATGAGCTCGTATTGAAGCTTTGTATTGGCGCACAGGGGCAGGCAGGAGTACGGTCGCACCGTTGGCTGCCCCGGCCGCCATCACGTCCACTTCATTCATACGCGAGGAGAGCGACATGGGCTTGAAAGGATCGAAGACCGAGCAAAACCTGAAGGACGCCTTTGCGGGCGAATCTCAGGCGAACCGACGCTATCTGTATTTCGCAAACAAGGCCGACATCGAAGGGCAGAACGACGTGGCCGCGCTGTTCCGCTCTACCGCCGAAGGTGAAACCGGCCATGCGCACGGCCACCTGGAATTCCTGGAGGTCGTGGGCGACCCGGCCACCGGCCTGCCCATCGGCTCCAGCCGCAACAACCTGAAGGCAGCCGTGGCCGGCGAAACGCACGAGTACACCGACATGTACCCGGGCATGGCCAAGCAGGCGCGCACCGAAGGCTTCGACGAGATCGCCGACTGGTTCGAGACGCTGGCCAAGGCCGAGCGCTCTCACGCCAACCGGTACCAGAAGGCGTTGGACGCCCTGGTGGACTGAACGATCAGTTCTCTTGCGGTCGGCCCCGTGTTCTGCGGGGCCGACTTCTTTCCGAGCCACGCTGGCGCTCAGCGCCACGCAGCCAGGGAGCAGTCATGACCAGAGAAGGCAACCTCGAAGCGCCCACGCGACACCCCATCGACTGGAAGAACCCCGAGTTCTACGACGAGGACAAATGCCTCCACGAGATGGAGCGCATCTTCGACATCTGCCATGGCTGCCGCCGCTGTGTGAGCCTGTGCCAGTCGTTCCCCACGCTGTTCGATCTGGTCGACGAGAGCAAGACGCAGGAAGTCGACGGCGTGGCCAAGACGGACTACTGGAAGGTCGTCGACCAGTGCTACCTGTGCGACCTTTGCTACATGACCAAGTGCCCGTACGTGCCGCCGCACCCGTGGAACCTGGACTTCCCGCACACCATGCTGCGGGCCAAGGCCATCAAGTTCAAGAAGGGCGGGGTGGGCAAGGGCGAGCAGCTGTTGGCCTCGACCGATGTGCACGGCCAGTTCGCCGGCATCCCGATCGTCGTGCAGGTGGCCAACGCGCTGAACAAGACCAAGCCGATGCGCAAGGTGCTCGACAAGGCGCTCGGCGTGCACCCCGATGCCTGGCTGCCCGACCTGGCGAGTAGCCGCTTCCGCTGGAGCGCCAAGAAGAAGGGCAGTGCGAGCGACGTGAAAAACGGCGAGCGCACGCCCGGCAAGGTGGCGATCTTTTCCACCTGCTTCGTCAACTACAACGAGCCCGGTATCGGGCATGACCTGATCAAGGTGCTCGAGCACAACGCCATTCCCTACGAGATCGTCGAGAAAGAGAAGTGCTGCGGCATGCCCAAGCTGGAGCTGGGTGATCTCGACGCCGTGGCTGAGCACAAGGCCGCCAACATCCCGGTGCTGGCGCGCTATGCGAAAGAGGGCTACGCGATCCTGAGCGCCATTCCGAGCTGCACGCTGATGTTCAAGCAGGAGCTGCCGCTGATGTTCCCCGGCGATGCTGACGTGGCGGCCGTGCAAGAGGCGATGTACGACCCCTTCGAATACCTTGTCGCGCGCAACCGGGACGGGCTGCTCAAGACCGACTTCAAGAAAGAGCTCGGCAAGGTGAGTTACCACATTCCCTGCCACGGCCGCGTGCAGAAGATCGGCAAGAAGACCGAAGAGATGCTCAAGCTCATCGGCCAGTCGGTCACGGTGCAGCTCAACACGGTGGAGCGCTGCTCGGGCCATGCGGGCACCTACGGCGTGAAGACGGCCACGCACCCGGTGGCGATGAAGATCGGCAAGCCGGTGTTCAAGGCGATGGCCAAGGACGAGCCCGACTACATCAGCTCGGACTGCCAGCTGGCCGGCCACCACATTGCGCAGGGCATGGCGCAGCAAGGGGCGCCGCAGACGAAGCTCGCGCACCCGCTGAGCCTGGTGCGCATTGCGTATGGATTGAGTTGATGAACGCCCCGACGGACGGTGGACTGCGACAGCTTGAAGGAGAACCCACATGACCACCATCACCCGCGACAGCCTGATGAGCCTGGAGGCCTACGCCAAGATCCGCAAGGTGCAGGCGCCGCAGTTCATCGCCCACCGCAAGCTGCGCAGCGTGGGCTTGGGTGAGCACATCAACGTGCAGTTCGAAGATGAGCAGACGATCCGGCGGCAGATCCAGGAGATGCTGCACATCGAGAAGATCTTCGAAGAAGAGGGCATTGCCGGCGAGATTGCCGCCTACGCGCCGCTGGTGCCCGATGGCGGCAACTGGAAGGCGACGATGCTGATCGAATATCCCGACGTGCATGAACGCAAGCGCGAACTCGCCCGCCTGATCGGTGTGGAAGACCGCATGTTCGTCGAGGTCGAAGGCTACCCGCGCGTCTACGCCATCGCCGATGAAGACCTGGACCGCGAAACCGACGAGAAGACCTCGGCGGTGCATTTCTTGCGGTTCGAGTTTCCGAAGCCCGCGCGCGATGCCGTGCGCGCCGGCGCGGTGGTCAAGCTGGGCTGCGACCACACGCATTACCCGGCGCATGTGGCCATCGCCACCGACACATTGGCCAGCCTGGCCGGCGACCTCCGCTGAAGCGTTGCCCTCTCGCCGCAAGCCGGCACCGGTCAAGCGACGCTGCGGCGGCTTCCCGTGGGTGGGGTGTCGGGTCCTGCGGCCACAACGGACATTTCCTACATGCCTGCGGGGCACTGACCGATGTCGGCCGAGACCTTCGGTTTCTAGAGTTGCTGCATGGCGTGCGTTGAACCTCGGCGTGCGTCTGATGAAGCAGGAAATGCTCATCCCTCGGCGCTGAAAGGCGCTCAGGCTGCGTAGCAGCTTCAACTGGAAGGAACTCACCATGACGACATTCAAGACAACTGCCACCACCACTCTGTGTACCTTGGCCGCAGCGCTCGCGTTGGGTGCTTGCCAGCGCAACGATGCCGACCGCACCGCCGGTGAGCGCCTCGACACCGCCGTGGCCAAGACCGAGCAGAAGGCCGATGACATCAAGGCCGACGTGAAGCAGCAGACCAGCGAGGCCAAGGACGACATGAACAAGGCCACCGGCGCCGCCGGCGCCCGAATGAAGGACATGTCCATCACCACGGCCGTCAATGCCGAGCTCGCCAAGGACACGGAGCTCAGTGCGCTGAAGATCAATGTCGACACATCGCAAGGCCGCGTGATCTTGCGGGGCTCGGCACCCAACGACGCATCGCGTGAGCGTGCCACCACGCTGGCGGCTCGGGTCGATGGCGTGCTCGGCGTCGACAACCAACTCACCGTGTCGCGAGGCTGACCTTCGCTCGGCCTGAGGTGAGCCGCAGCGCCTGACTGGCGCCGCGGGTCGGCGGCTGCAATCCGCATGGATTGCAGCCGTTTTCATTTACAAACATTTTTGTGCGCTTGCGGGAACGCCGTTCGCCAAGGGAAGGGGTGACCACTCCAACCGAGGCCCTACCCATGCAACGCGTGATCGATGCGATCGTCCCTAAAGAGGTGCTTTACGTCGAGGATCACCCAACCAATGTGAGCCTGATGAAAGCCATCTTCAGGCGCAGGCCGCATCTTGAGCTGGTGGTGGCGAATGACGGCCGAGAGGCCCGCGAGCTGGCGACTCATCTGCAGCCCGCTTTGCTGCTGCTCGACCTGCGCTTGCCCGACACGCATGGTGCAACGCTCCTGAGGGAGCTTCGCCGCGTCGAAGGCTGGGCCCACATTCCGGCCGTGGCCGTGACGGCCGAATTGGACTTCCAGCTCGCCGGCAGTGGCTTCAGCGAGGTCTGGGCCAAGCCCCTGGATTTGGCGTTCTTGCTGGGTCGGCTGGACCATCTGACCTCAGCACCGGTGATTCACTCGGCGCCACGCGAAGACGCGGTGGCACACCCCTTGTCCCCCTCTCTGTCCGCGCTGCAAACGGCGACCCGATGAGCTTGACCGCACATGCGCCGCCTCCTGAACCTGGCGTGGTGCCGGTGCCACCCCCCCATCACCCGCCGCCGCCATCTCCCGATGAGCTGCCGCCCGAGGTGATCGAGCCGCCATGGCCCGAGGGTCACGAGCCGGTGCGGGAGCCGAACAGCCCCGTGCCTCAGGACGTCCCTTTGCAGTAAGCGCGATCCCTCGCCTGCAACTCTTACAGGTAAGCGAATCCGGGTTCGGTATTTCTGGCAAACGGCGTGCCGCTGAATTTCTTGCACTGCAGCAATTTCACCAACTTCAAATTTTTACAAGCGTGGCACCCCGTTTGCCCATGGGTGCATCAAGCGGCTATTTGCGCGGCATGACCGCCTGTCGCAACGCGCTCGTCTTGAATAGGAAAGGCCTGGGAAATTGAAAACATCACTGACATCTCGTCCGCTGCGCCATTCGCTGCCCGCCATGGGCGGCTGGGCGCTGGCCGTGCTGGTTGCCACGGCACTCGCCGCATGCGGCAAGGGCAACGGCGCAGCGACGCAGGTCGCCGCGAAGGTCAACCGGGAAGAAATCTCCCTGCATCAAGTCAACTACTTCCTGCAGCGGCAGGCGGGCGTTGCCGCAGACCAGGTCGACGCCGCGAGCCGGCAGACGCTCGAGGGTTTGGTGGATCAGGAGCTCGTGCTGCAGGCCGCCACCGAGCAGCACATCGATCGCGACCCCACGGTGCTGCAGGCGCTGGACGCCGCGCGGCGCGACATCATCGTCCGCGCCTACGCCGAACGGCTTTCGCAAGAAGTGCAAAAGCCGAGCCTTGCCGAAGTTTCACAGTACTACGACAGCCGCCCTGCGTTGTTCGCCAAGCGGCGGTTCTACACGCTGGTCGACACCGCCTTCGTCGCCACGCCGGCGCAGCAGAAGACCGTCCGCGCACAACTGGGCGGCACCCGCAGTGCGGCCGATGTGGCGGCGCTGCTTCGCCAGGCCGGGCTGAAATTCGGCGCGCGGCGCTCGACCATCGGTGCCGAAGCGTTGCCGCTGACGGCCGTCGATGCGATGGGGGCGCTGCGCGAAGGCCAGTCGCACCTGGTGAGCGGGCCGCGTGACGCGCATGTGCTGACCGTCGTGTCGGCCGAGGCTGCTCCGCTTTCCGAAGACGAAGCCCGCACATCGATCGAGAACTTCCTCATGGCCGAGCGCAAGCACCAGGCCTTGCAGCAACAGATCAAGGCGCTGCGAAGCACCGCCCGCATCGAGTACAGCGGCAGGTTCGCGCAGCCGGCAGACAACAAGACCCAGGCGGCACCCGCCGTCGACGCCGAGACGGCGCTGAGTTCGGTGTCGCTGCAGGGCACGGCGACGTCCATCAAGTCGTCCATCACCAAATAACCAGCGGGAGAAGACCAACATGCGCCACGCTTTCCATTTCATTTGTGCCCTCGTGCTAGTCGCCCTGGGCGCCTGCGCGACCGGCGAAGACATCGCTGCGCAGCAGCAGGCGGCAGTGCGGGCACAGGCTGCTGCCGCGACGCCGGCTGCGCCATTGGCCGCCCCGGCCGCCGAAGCCGCGCCCGTGCCGATTGGCCCCGACACTTCGCGCGACTATGTGGTCGGCCCCGGTGACGTGCTGCGCATCAACGTCTACCAAAGCCCCGACCTGTCGCTCGATGCACGCGTGGCCGAGAGCGGCCTCATCTCGTACCCGCTGCTTGGCCAGGTGAACGTGGGCGGCCGATCGGTCGCACAGGTGGAGACGGCGATTGCCGATGGCCTGAAAAAAGGCAACTTCATTCGCGCGCCGCAGGTGGCCGTGCTGCTGGTGCAGGTGCGTGGCAATCAGGCGTCGGTGCTGGGCATGGCCAACCGGCCGGGCCGCTATCCGATCGAAGTGAAAGGCATGCGCCTGAGCGAGCTGCTCGCGCTGGCCGGCGGCGTGTCACCGGGCGGCAGCGAGATCGTCACCTTGAGCGGTGTGCGAGACGGTAAGCCTTTCCGATTGAAAGCCGACATCACCGCTCTCTTTGCCGGTGGGCAGGGAGACGACCCGGTGGTGCTGAACGGCGACACGCTTTACGTGGAACGCCTGCCCACGGTCTACATCTACGGCGAGGTTCAAAAGCCGGGGCCTATCCCGCTGCAACCCGAGATGACGCTGATGCAGGCGGTTGCCAGCGGCGGCGGCCTCACCCAGCGCGGAACCGTGCGCGGCTTGCAACTGCACCGTCGCAACGCCGCCGGAAAGCTCGAGGTCTACAACCCGCGCATGGACGACGTGCTGCGGGCTGGCGATGTGATCTATGTGAAAGAAAGCCTTTTCTGAAAGCGGAGTCATGAAAAGAACCCCATTCACTTTTGCTGAGCGGGCCGCGCGCCGGGCCGCCATCGGCCAGAGGCCAACCTACTCGTCGGGCGAGGGGCAGTCATGAACTTTTCTCAGCTCATCGCGATTCTGAAAGCCCGCTGGCGGGCGGCCGCGGCGGTCTTCCTGTTCATCGTCGGCGGCGTGGTGGGCGTGAGCCTGCTGCTGCCGAAAAAATACACCGCCACGGCGGCCGTGCTGATCGACATGAAGTCGAGCGACCCCATCGCCCAGCTCGGGTCGGTCAACGGCATGCCCATGGGCTACGTGGCCACGCAGGCTGACATCATCCAGAGCTCGCGTGTTGCGCAGCGTGTGGTGCGTGACCTCAAGCTCACCGACAACCCGAGCCTGCGCTCGAAGTGGATGGAAGACACCAGCGGCCAGGGGTCGTTCGAGGTGTGGATCGCCGATGCACTCGAGACCAAGCTCGATGTGAAGCCCTCGCGCGAGAGCAGCGTCATCAACGTCAGCTTCACCTCGCCCGAGCCCAAGTTCAGCGCGGCGTTGGCCAATGCCTTCGTGCAGGCCTACCTCGACACCACGCTCGACCTGCGCGTGGACCCGGCCAAGCAGTACAGCAGCTTCTTCGACAGCCGCTCCAAGGAGCTGCGTGAGGCGGTGGAGAAGGCGCAGGCCAAGCTCTCGGCTTACCAGAAGGAGCATGGCATCACGGCGAACGACGAACGCTTCGACATCGAGAACTCACGCTTCGCCGAGCTGTCTTCTCAGCTGGTGGCCGTGCAGGCGCTCAGTGCCGAATCGGCCAGCCGGCAGGAGCAGGCGCGCAAGTCAGGCAGCCAGCTGAGCGACGTGATCAACAACCCGCTGGTGTCCGGTCTGCGTGGCGACCTGTCGCGCCAGGAAGCCAAGCTGCAGGAGATGAGCAAGCGCTACGGCGATGCCTACCCGCAAGTGGCCGAGTTGCGCGCCAACATCGACGAGTTGCGCGCGAGGCTCGACACCGAAAGCCGCCGCGTGAGCGGCAGCGTCACCGTCAACAACACCATCAACCAGTCGCGTGAGTCCGACATCCGCTCGGCACTGGCGGCGCAGCGCACGCGTGTGATGCAGATCAAGCAGCAGCGCGACGAGGCCACGGTCCTGCAGCGCGATGTCGAAGGCGCCCAGCGCGCGTATGACGCGGTGTCGTCCCGCCTCACGCAGAGCAGCCTGGAAAGCCAGACCAAGCAGACCAACACCGCGCTGCTGAATGCCGCGAGCGAGCCGACACGGCACTCGTCACCCAACATTGCGCTGAACACGCTGCTGTCGGTCTTCGTCGGCGCGATGTTCGCTGTTGCCTTCGCCTTGCTGCGCGAGCTGCAAGACCGTCGGCTGCGCAGCGTGCAAGACGGCGTGCAGGTGCTGGGTATCCCGGTCATCGGCCATCTCCCCGGGCCCTTGCGACGGCCCTTGCTCGGAAAGCGGCGCTTCGTGCTGCCAGCGCAAGTGGTGGCTCGCCTGCCGCGCTCGCGTGAAACCTCTGCAACAGGCCTGGAGATTCCGCGATGAGAACGGCCGCCAACAACAGCCACGAAGAACCCGATTTCGACTGGGGCCCGGCCTCGCAGGCCGCCGCCTCGTGGGCCGACGACGAGATCACCGACGTCCACGACCGGCCGATCGGCAGCATCCTCACCGACACCAAGCGCCTGCCAGCCGGGCAGGTGCAGACGGTGCTCGACTACCAGCGCAAGAAGGGCATGCGCTTCGGCGAGGCCGCGGTGGCCCTGAAGCTGGTGAACGAAGACGACGTGCTGTTCGCGTTGTCGCAGCAGTTCCACTACCCCTATGCGCCACACGCACGGCGTGACCTGAGCGGTGAGCTCGTCGCTGCGGTGCAGCCCTTCGGCGAGCAGGCCGAGTCCTTTCGCGCGCTGCGCAGCCAGCTCACGATGCGGCAGGTGGTGGGCGGTGGGACGGGCCGCGCCCTGGCGGTGGTGAGCCCCGAGTGCGGCGAAGGCAAGACCTTCTTCGCTGCCAACCTGGCCATCACGCTGGCCCAACTGGGCGGCAGCACCTTGCTCATCGACGCCGACCTGCGCAACCCGCGCCTGCACGAGGTGTTTTCGATCACCGACCGGTCGGGTTTGTCGGGCGTGCTCAACGGGCGCCAGCAGGCCAACGTGATCCATCAGATCCCCGACTTGAAGAGCCTCTACGTGCTGCCGGTGGGCGTCACGCCACCCAACCCGCTGGAGCTGCTGGAGCGCCCCGCGTTCGGCCGTCTGCTGCAGGAGCTGATTGCCAAGTTCGACAACGTGATCGTCGACACGCCGGCCGCGCAACGCGGCTCAGACGCCGGTGTGATCGCTTCGCGCTGCGGTGCGGCGCTGGTCGTGGCGCGGCGCCACCAGAGCCGCATGGGCGCGCTGCAGCGGCTGGTGGCCTCGCTCGCCGAAAGCCGGGCGCTGCTCGCGGGGTTGGTGATCAACGAGTACTGAGCACGCCAGTGCCTCGTCCCATGTTGCCCATCACGCAATCCGCCGAGCTTCGGCGCCCGTGGATCTGGCCATCGCGCTGGACCGTGGCGGCGCTGCTGGCGGTCGGCCTCGCAGTGCTGTACCTGCCCACCTACTGGAGTCTGTTCCAGACCGTGTGGGCCACCGATGAGCAAGGCCACGGACCGTTGATCGTGGGCCTGTGCGCCTGGCTCGTCGTTCAGCGCTGGCCGCGCTTCACGGCCTTGCCTGACCGCTCCGCCGGTGCGTGGGGCAGCGTGCTGCTCGCGCTGTCGCTCGCGGCCTATGTGCTCGGGCGCTCGCAAGGCATCCAGGGGCTCGAAGCGGGCTCGCAGATCGGCGTGCTGGCCGGCCTGGCCTTGTGGTTCAAGGGTGTGGCGGGGTTGAAGGTGATGGCGGTGCCGCTGGCCTTCCTGCTGTTTGCGGTGCCGCTGCCCGGCATCGTCGTGCTCACGCTCACCATGCCGCTGAAGTCTGCGGTGTCGGCCTGCGCCGAATGGCTGCTCCACCTGGGCGGCTACCCGGTCGGCCGCACGGGCGTCGTGCTCGTCATCGGCCAGTACCAGCTGCTGGTGGCCGATGCCTGCGCCGGCCTCAACTCCATGTTCACGCTCGAGGCGCTGGGATTTCTGTGGATGAGCCTGCGACCGCGCAGCTCGGTGCTGCGCGATGCCTTGCTCGCGCTGGTGATCCTGCCGATCTCGTTCACTGCCAACGTGGTGCGCGTGATGGTGCTGGTGCTCATCACCTACTACTGGGGCGACGCGGCCGGGCAGGGCTTTGCCCACAGCTTCTCCGGCATCGTGCTCTTCGTCGTGGCCGTGCTGCTGATGATGGTGGCCGAGAGTGTGATCCGGCGGCCGCGGCGACGCGAGGTGCGCGCATGAGGCGGCAGGCCGCTGCGACCCACATCGCCCGTGCTGCCTGGTTGCTGGCGGCGATGGTGCTGGCCGCCTGCCTCGCGCACGTGCTCAAGCCCACGCAGCAGCTGGCCACGCAGCTGGCCGCCATTCGCTTGATCGAGCAGGTGCCGTCGTCGTTTGCCGGTTGGCGGCTCGACGAGTCCACGGTGCCGGTGCTGCCGGACCCCACGCTGCAGGCGCGGCTCGATTCGGTGTACGACCAGACCCTGGCCCGCTCCTATGTGAATGCTGGCGGCGAGCGTGTGATGCTCACCATCGCCTACGGGCGCGACCAGAGCTCCGAAGCCACCGCCGTTCACCGCCCCGAGTTCTGCTACGGCGCACAAGGCTTTCGCGTGCGCGGCAACGGCGTCGAACGCGTCGAGGTGGGTGGAGGCTCCGTCGCCGTGCAGCGATTGGTGGGCACGCTCGGCCAGCGCGTCGAACCCATCAGCTACTGGGTCACGTTGGCCGACCACGCCACCTTGCCGGGCTTCGGCCGAAAGTGGGCGCAGCTGCGCCTGGGCCTCTCGGGCTATGTGGCCGACGGCATGCTGGTGCGTGTCTCCACGCTGGGCATGCCGGCCTCGCCCTATTCGGCGCAAGACCGCTTTCTGCAAGACCTGGCGCGCGCACTGCCGAGCGACGTGCGCACGCGCTACTTCGGCGTCTGAAACATGGCCACCGCAACGCTCGACTTCCCTGTGTCTCAGACCACCGTGGTGCCGCTGAGCCCCACGATGGCGGCGGCGCGCGCCGAGTCGACGATCTACGCTACCTTCCTGCTGCTGGCGGTGGTGTGCCACCACTGGGTGCTGTGTTTTCTGCAGACACGGGGGCTCGCGGTGTCGGTCGCCCTCGTGGCGATGGCCGAGCTGGTGATCTATGCCGCGTGCCTGCCGTACCTGCTGAAGCGCCTGTCGCTGCGCTCGCTGATCGTGGTGTTCGTGGTGCTCGGCGTGTCGGGGCTGCTGGCGCTGCTGCGCGGTGGCTATTTCGACCCCAAGGCGGCGCGCGACCTGCTGATCCCGATGCTGTTCGTGTGGGCCGGCCGCAGCTTCGGGCAAGGCACGCGTTCGCTCGATGGGCCGCTGCTGGTCGCAAGCGTGGTGGTGCTCGTCGTCGGGCTGGCAGAAGCGGCCGCCCCCGACCTCTACAGCCGCTTCTTCAACACCTTCAACTACTACGTCAACCTCGGTGGCATCCAGGCCAGCTCGGCGCAGGTGGCGGGGCAGAACGTCACGCTGAACGGCATGCGCCCGGAAGGCATCGGCCGCACGCTGCTGCCGCAGCTGCTGGGCGCGCAGCGCGTGTCGTCGGTGTTCCTGGAGCCGGTGTCGCTGGGCAACTACGCCGTCATCCTGCTGGGCTATGGCCTTGCCAAGCCCTTCAGCGAATGGCGGCGCTCGGTGTGGTTCATGTTCATCGCCTTCGCGCTGGTCGTGCTCGCCGACTCGCGTTTCGGCCTCTACATGATCGGATTGCTGGTGCTGTTGAGGCTCACGGTGCATGGCCGCATGCATGGTGCCGCCATCGTTCTGCCGCTCTTCGGTGCGGGCGTCTTGCTGTTGTTCGCGAACTACGCCACCTATGCCGGCGACAACCTGATCGGCCGCATGACCACCAGCGGCCAGTACCTGAGCACCTTCAACGAACTGAACCTGCTCGGCCTGCGCGACTACGCCACCAACTTCGGCGACATGGGCTACGCCTACGCCATCAGCCGCTTCAGCCTGATCGGCGCGGGGCTGCTGTGGGCCTGCGTCTACATGCTGCCGCTGCAGGACGAGACCGCGCGGCGCTTTCGCACCTTCCTGTCCGCCTACATCACGCTGATCTTGTGTGTGAGCGGCACCTCGATGTTCGCGTTGAAGACCGCTGGCGTCATGTGGTTCGCGCTCGGCGCGATGTCCATGCGCAGGGCGCCCCCACCCAAAGAAGGAGAAACCCCATGAATGGTCTCAGCGTCGTGCATGTCGTGCGCCAGTATTTGCCTTCGCGTGGCGGCATGGAAGACGTGGTGTTCAACATCGCTCGCATGCAGCAGGAGCTGCACGGCCACCGCGCGAGCATCGTCACGCTCGACCGTGTGTTCCGCCAGACCGAAGACGTGCTGCCGACCGACGAAGTGCTCGACGGCATTCCGGTGCACCGGCTGCCCTACAGCGGCTCGGAGCGCTACCCGCTGTTCCCGGCGGTGCTGAAGAACATCGGCGACGCCGACGTGGTGCATGTGCACGGCATCGACTTCGCGTTCGACTTTCTTTCGCTCACACGCTGGTGGCACCGCAAGCCGATGGTGGCCTGCACGCACGGCGGCTTCTTCCACAGCGGCTTTGCGCAGCGCGCTAAGAAGATGTTCTTCCACAGCGTGACGCGCTGCACCGCGCGCGGCTACCAGCGCATCCTCGCCAGCAGTGCGAATGATGGCGAGCTGTTCCGCCAGGTCGTGCCCGACGAGCGCGTGCGGGTGATCGAGAACGGCGTCGACATCGAGAAGTTCGCCGGCGCCTCGTCACCCATGCTGCAGCCGACGCTGATCTACGTCGGCCGCTGGTCGGTCAACAAGGGCCTGCCGCGCACGCTGGACCTGCTGGCCGCGCTGCGCCGCATCGACCCGCGCTGGCGAATGATCATGGCGGGCCGCGAGTACGACCTCGACCAGCCCGCGCTCGCCAAACTGGCTGAAGAAAAAGGCGTGACGGAGGCGCTCACGCTGATGCCCAACCCCGACAACGACGCCATTCGCGCGGCGATGGGACAGGCGAGCTACTCGGTCTGCCTGTCGCGCCACGAGGGCTTCGGCCTCGCAGCCATTGAAGCAATGAGCGCAGGCCTGGTGCCAGTGCTGAGCGCGATCCCGCCGTTCGAGCGGCTGGCCGCGGAAACGCGGGTGCCGCTGATCGTGCCGGAAGACGTGGACGATGCCGCCGCGCGCATCGTCGAGCGCCACCAGCAATTGGCGATGCACCACGCCGCCGCACGGGCGCAGGCGCAGCTCGCGGTGCGGCCCTACAGCTGGCGCAACGTCGTCGGTGCGTATGTCGAAGAGTACGAACGTGCCATCGACGGCGCGAGGTACGAACGAAAGGTCGCGGCATGAGCGGGCGCTTGGCCGTCTGGTTCGCCACCTGGCTGCGGTGGGCCTGCGTGTGCGCCGGCCTGTCGGGCCTGATGGCGAGCGCCCAGGCGGCGCAAGGCACCTGCCTGGGCGACAAGCCGCTGCGCGGCGTGAACATCGCCGGGGGCGAGTTCAACGGCGGGCGGCTTCCCGGCAAGCTGTTCAAGGACTACACCTACCCGACGCCGGCCGACCTGAAGTACTTTGCCGATCAGGGCGCCAACGCCATTCGCGTGCCGTTCCGGTGGGAGCGCGTGCAGCGCGTCCTCGCCCGCCCACTGGATGCGAACGAGGTCGCCGTGATCGGCAAGGTGATCGATGGCGCGCGCGAACTGGGCCTGTGCGTGATCCTCGATGCGCACAACTTCGGCACCTACGCCACCCAACCGCTCGGCGCACCGATGATGCCGTCGTCCGTCTTGAGCGATCTCTGGCTGCGCATGCGCGAGGCCTTTCCGGAGCCAGACAACGTGGCCTTCGGGCTGATGAACGAGCCGGCGAACGCTGCCCGCGCCGACTGGGCGAAGGCGGCGCAGGATGTGGTTACCGAGTTGCGCAAGGCCGGATCGAAGCACCTGCTGCTGGTCTCGGGCGCAGGTTGGAGCGGTGCCCACGATTGGTCCGAGCGCCGCGATGGCCTGTCGAATGCCGATGCGTTTGGCAAGCTGAATGACCCGCTGCGCCGCAGCGTGATCGAGGTGCACCAGTACGCCGACAAGGACGCCTCCGGCACGCACAACGACTGCATCGCCCCGGCAGCCATGCAGACGATCATGAAACGCGTGACCGACTGGGCGAAGACGAACAACCAGCGCCTCTTCCTCGGTGAATTCGGCGTGGCGCCGACGCCCGAGTGCCTCGATACCTTGAAGGCCCAGCTCGAAGCGGCCAGGGGTCCTCAGTGGGCCGGCTGGACTTACTGGTCGGCCGGCGCATGGTGGGGGCCGACCTATGCCTTCGGCGTGCACCCCATCAACGGCGTCGACAGGCCGCAGCTGGCGGTGTTGAAGGCTGCGTGGGGATCGCCACCGTGACGACGACACCGCCCCTTTCTTCGTCGCAAGGGCAGATCAAGGCCTTGAACGCCTTGCGCGGCTTGGCGGCGCTCTTGGTCGTGTTCTCGCACCTGCCCGACTACGCCGGCATGCACTTCGGGCCGTCACGCGAGGGCCACCTGGGCGTGATGGTCTTCTTCACGCTGAGCGGTTTTCTGATGGGGCTGCTCTACCTGGGCCAGCCCGTCACGCGGCGCACGGTGTCGGCCTATGCGGTGGCGCGCATCTCGCGCATTGCGCCGCCGTATCTCATCGTCGTGCTGCTGGCCTTCGCGGTCTACACGCTGGCTGACCCGGCGTTCCCGTATGCGATCGGCCCGCACAACCTGCTGCGCCACCTGCTGTTCTCGGGCAATGTGAGCGTGCTCTGGAGCATCCCGCCCGAGGTGCAGTTCTATGCGCTGTTCATCGGGCTGTGGTGGGCCGTGCAGCGCGCGGCGACGGGTCGCGGCGCCGGTGCGCTGATCGCGGTGCTGGCCCTGGTCGTGGCTGCGATCTGCCTGCGCGGCACGGTGCCGGGCACCTTCGTCGTGTCGAAGCTGCACTACTTTCTGATGGGCAGCCTGCTCGGCTGGCTGCACCCGCGCTGGCGCGCTGCGCCGGTGAGCACCATGGCGCTGACGCTGCTGCAGGCGGCCTTGCTGATGTGCTTTGCGCTCTTCATGGTGGGCGCCATCGACCTCAGCGACAACTACTGGCTCGACCTCGCACCGGTGCTGGTCTGCGGCCTGGGGGTCTTCGCCTTCTCGCACGACCGCACCGTCGTCGACACGGCACTCGCTGCTCGCCCGCTGCAGTGGTTGGGCGACTGGAGCTTCTCGCTCTACCTGCTGCACGTGCCCGCGCTCTACCTGCTGAACCGGGCCGGCCTGATGGACAACATGCTGACCCGCTGGACGAGCGTGGCCTTGGCGGTGGCCGCCTGTGCCGGGTTCAGCCTGCTCGTCGAACACCCTGCCTGTGCGGCCACCAAGCGCCGCCTGAATGCGCTCGTGCGGCGCTCCGATGCACCGAAGCCATCGCCCCTTCTTGCCACGGACCGGAGACCTTGACCCCATGAACAGCCCGCTACGCGACAAGCTGTTGCCGCTGTTGGTGAACGACGCCCATTCCTGGAGCGGGCTGCGCAATGCCCTGCGCGGCATGGTCGAGCGCTACCCCGGCCGGTTGAAGTACCTGGCCAATGAGGGCAACGCCGGCGACGCGCTGATCTCCGCCGGCTCCTGGCAGTTCTTCGACGACATGAAGGTGAAACCAGACTACACCCGGCTGCGCCACATCAAGACCGGTGACGCGCCCATCTACGGCGGTGGCGGCAACCTGGTGCACGCATACATGAGCTGCGCCTGGTTCCTCGAGCACTGCCTGACTGTGAACGTGGCTGCAGCGCTGGTGATGCCGCACACCATTCGCGGCCACGAAAACTTGCTGAGGCGGCTGGACGATCGCTTCACGCTGGTGTGCCGCGATACCGCCTCGCTGTTTTGCGTGCAGGCCACCGGCACGCGCGCCAAGCTGCTGCTCGCGCCTGACATGGCGCTGTACATCAACGTGCCGCGCCTGTTCGCGCGCTGCAGCTCGTACCGCGGTGCGCGTTTCTGGCTGCACATGATGCACAAGGACCGGTTGGCTCCTTATCTGCGCTGGCGCCGCAGGCTGAGCCGCCGCTTGCCGCAAGCCAAGGGCCACCTGAGCATGCTGCGCGTGGACATGGAGTCCACGGCGTCGGCGCCTGGCGACCCGCGCTGGGACGTATCGAACATGTACGCCTCCAAGTTCCGCTTCCGCGAAGAGTCCGACCTGGTGTCGCGCGACTTCCTCGCGTTCTTCGAGCAGGTGAGCAGCGTTCGCACCAACCGCTTGCATGCCGGCATGGCCGGCGCGCTGATGGGTTGCGACGTGACCTACCTCGACAACTCGTACGGAAAGATCAGCGCCGTCTACGACGCCTGGCTGAGCCACTTGCCGTTCATCAACTTCGAAATGGCAGGAGCCCGCGCATGAAGTTCTCGCTGATCATGGGCACGCTCGGCCGCAAGGACGAGGTGGGCGCGTTTCTCGAATCGCTGCAGCGTCAGGATCACCGCAACTTCGAACTGCTGATCGTCGACCAGAACGCCGACGAACGCCTCGCCGACCTGATCACGCAGTACCGCAAGCACTACTGCATCCGGCGCTACCGCTCGGCACCGGGCCTGTCGCGCGCACGCAATGTCGGGCTGCGCTATGCCACCGGCGACGTGATCGCCTTCCCCGACGACGACTGCTGGTACCCCGATGGGCTGCTGTCGTACGTGGCGACACGGCTGCAGGCGCAGCCCTCGCTCGATGGGCTCACCGGCCGCTTCGTCGACGGGGCCGGCCGCGCCGAAGGCCGCTGGCTGCCGCACTCGCAAACGCTGAACCGCTTCAACGTGTGGCGCGGTGCGATCTCGTTCAGCATCTTCTTGCGCCGGCCGCTGGTCGAGCGCATCGGCGGCTTCGACGAAGCGCTGGGCGTGGGCGCCGGCACGCCTTGGGGCGCGGGTGAAGAGACCGACTTCCTGCTGCGCGGCATGAAAGAGGGCGGCCGCATCGACTTTGACCGCGACCTCGTGCTGCACCACCCCGTCAAGACCGCCGACTTCGGGCCGGCCGCCATCGAGCGGCAAAGCCGCTACGAAGCCGGCTTCGGCCGCGTGATCCGGCGCGGCGGGTTCCCGCTCTGGTACTTCCCGTGGGTCTGCAGCCGCACCGTCGCCGGTTCGCTGCTGGCCCTGTGCCAAGGCCGCGTGGCCCAGGCACGTTTCAAGTGGCACAGCGTTCTGGCGCGTGTGCACGGCTGGCGCCATGGCGCCGCCCTCTCGTCGACGGCTCCCGTTCGGCATTCGTCCACCAACGCATGAGGTTCCCCATGGCGACGACTCCCCCGCAAACCCTGCAAATCGGCCCCTTTCGCGTCAAGTCTTTCGGCGCCCAGGCGCTCATGAGCCAGATCTACCGGCGCCTTGCGCTCGGGCGCCACACCGAGCTCTTTTTTGCCAACACCAATTTCGTCGTCACCTGCGAAGGCTTCGCTTCGCGTTTCGACAACCCAGGCATCACCTTGGTCAACGACGGCGTCGGCATGGACCTCGCGGCCCGAATGGTCCATGGCCAGCGCTTCCAGGAAAACCTGAATGGCACCGATTTCATCCCCCGCCTGCTGCGCGGCAGCCCGCTGCCCTTGAGGGTGTTTCTTTTCGGCGCGCGGCCCGAAGTCGTGCAGGACGCGTCGCGTGCCATCGAGCGCCGCCTCGGGCAGGAGGTGGTCGGTGCCTGCTCGGGCTACGGGGTCGACAACAACGAGGTCTGCGCCCAGATCCGCGCGGCCCAGCCCGATGTGGTGCTGGTCGCGCTGGGCAACCCGCTGCAGGAGCGCTGGATCCTCGACAACGCGTTGATGATGCCGCCGGCTCTCTACGTCGGGGTGGGCGCGCTGTTCGACTTTCTGGCCCAGCGCGCGGTGCGTGCGCCGATGTGGGTGCGCCGGCTGCGGCTGGAGTGGTTGTTCCGCCTGTGCCGCGAGCCGGGCCGCCTGTGGAAGCGCTACACCGTCGACGCGTTCAGGTTCTTCCGCATCTGCCGCAGCGCCAAGGCATGAACGAGACTGTGCGTGCAGGCCGACCTGCGCCGCCGCGAGGGAGTCGCCTGCCGAACACATCGACTGAGGGTTCGTCGTGATTCGTGGTGGCTGGGCAGCCAAGTCGATGTGGTCGATGTGCGACAACGTCGTGCAGCAGCTGCTGTCGTTCATGATTTTCGCGGTGCTGGCGCGCTGGCTCACGCCGCACGAGTTCGGGCTGCTGGCCATCGCGCACCTGATGGTGCAGTTCGTGCGCATGTCGCTGCTCGATGCGGTGGCCATGCCGGTTGTGCGCGCAGCCGAGGCCGACGGCTCGCTCTTCAACTGGCTGTTCACGGTGTGCACCGTGGTGTCTGGCCTGATGGCCTGCCTGATGGCGCTGCTGTCCTGGCCGCTGGCGCGCTTCTTCGGCGCCGTCGACCTGGTGCCGGTGCTGCTGGGCATGAGCCTGGCGATCCTGCTGTTCGGGCTGGTGCGGGCGCACGACGCGCGCCTGCTGCGCGAAGGCAATTTCAGGCTGCTGGCGATCCGTTCGCTGTGCTCGGTGACGGCCGGCGGCGCGGCGGCCCTGTTCCTCGCGTCTCGCGGTCTCGGCGCCATGGCGCTGGTGGCGCAGCAACTGGTGATGGGCGCCGTGGCGCTGGCGATTGCCGTGGTGGCCGAATGGCGCGTCTGGCGGCCGCGCTGGCTGTGGTCGGGCGTGCTGATACGCAGCCACGCTGCCGAAATGCGCCGCGTGGGCCTGAGTTCGCTGGTGAGCTACGCCAACTCGAATGGCGACGCCGCGCTCGTGAGCGTGCTGCTCGGGCCGCAGGCCACCGGCCTGTACAACCTGGCCAAGCGGGTGTTGTCGGCCGCCTACCTCGTGGTGGCGGCATCGCTCAGCCGGGTGGGGGTGAGCCTGTTCGTGCAGCACCAGCGAGACCCGGTGGCCCTGGGGCTCAGTTACACCCGCGTGCTGGGGTGGACGCTGCTGTTGCTGGCGCCCATCTACACCATCGCCACGCTGGTGGCCGAACCCATGGTGGTCGTGGTTTTCGGCGAAAAGTGGCGCCAGAGTGCCAGCCTGTTCGGCTGGCTGTCGGTGGCCTATGTGAGCCAATCTGCCTTCTGGCTGGGGCAGAGCCTGTCGTTCACCACCGGGCGCAGCGACCGTGCCATCAGGCTGTCCAGCTGGCAGCTGGGCCTGTCGTTGACATTGGCGCTGCTGCTGTCGCCGCTGGGCATGGGTGGCGTGGCGGCCGGCTTCGCCGCCGGTGCCATGGCGGGTTGCGTGGTCATGCAGGTGGCGCTCAAGCGGCAGCTCTCGCTGTCGTGGCTGGCGCTGGGTCGCACGGCGCTGCCGGCGGTGCTGGGCACGCTGGTGACGGCGTTGGCGTTGTGGGCTTTGTCATACATTGGGCTGGACGCGCAACGCTGGTTGGGGCTTCTAATGGCCCTTGGCTTGGGGATTGCCTGCTACGCGGCAATTGCTACCCTCGTACATTGGCTCATGAGGCGGCAGGTGGCGCCTTAGGGCGTGAGTCGCGTTCAGGGTGAAATCAGGCCCTGGCTGATTTCTCGAAGCTTCCAAGAAAAAACGAAAGGAAAACATGGCCAAAGCAATGATCCTCGCCGCGGGGCAGGGCACGCGGGTGCGCCCGCTGACCAAGAACATGCCCAAGCCGATGGTGCCCATCCTCGGCAAGCCGGTGCTGGAGTACCTGATCGAACACCTTGCTCGCTACGGCATCAAGGAAATCATGATCAACGTCGCTTTCAACCACTGGAAGATCGAAAACCATTTCGGTGACGGCAGCCGCTGGGGTGTCGAGATCGGCTACTCGTACGAAGGCGTGCGCGAGCATGGCGAGGTGGTGCCCAAGCCCGTCGGATCCGCCGGTGGCATGAAGAAAATCCAGGATTTCTCGGGTTTCTTCGACGAAACCACGCTCGTGATGTGCGGCGACGCGCTGATCGACCTCGACCTCGGTGCGGCCCTGTTCGAGCACAAGAGCAAGGGTGCGCTGGCCAGCGTGGTTGCGCTCAACGTGAAGCGCGAAGAGGTGCAGAGCTACGGCATCGTGAGCACCGACGAGAGCGGCCGGGTGGTCGAGTTCCAGGAAAAGCCCACGCCCGAGGCGGCCAAGAGCACGCTCGCGTCGACTGGCATCTACATCTTCGAGCCGTCGGTGCTCGACCTTGTGCCCAGCGGCAAGACCTTCGACATCGGCAGCGACCTGTTCCCGCTGCTCGCACAGAAGGGCCTGCCGTTCTTTGCGCAAAGCCGTTTCTTCAACTGGATCGACATCGGCCGCGTGAGCGACTACTGGAGCGTGCTGCAGCGTGTGTTGATGGGCGAAGTGGCGCAGATGGAAATGCCCGGCCGCGAGGTCAAGCCGGGCGTGTGGGTCGGGCTCAATACCAACATCGCGTGGGATGAGGTGAACATCACCGGGCCGGTGTACATCGGCTCCGGCGTCCGCGTCGAACCCGGCGTCACGCTGGTAGGGCCGAGCTGGATCGGTACCGGCAGCCACCTACGCAAGGGTGCTAACGTGAAGCGCAGCGTGCTGTTCGAGTACACCCGCATCGGCGCCGACCAGGTGTTCGAAGAGATGATCATTGCGCCGCAGTACTGCGTGAACCGCAACGGCGTCACCCAGTACGTGGGCGACGAAGACCGTGGCCACCGCTGGGGTGACGCCCGCGCCTGAGCTTCTGGCGCCTCTACAAGCAAACGGGCCGCGAATGCGGCCCGTTTGCTTTACAACCCAGTGCTCGCGTCAGAGGCGCCGGCGGCGGCTCACGAACACGATGGCGCCCAGGCCCGCCAGCATCATCGCGTAGGTCGCTGGCTCGGGAACGGCCGTGACCTGGATGTTTTGCAGTGCCAAGCCGAAGTTGGTGCCAGGCACGCCGCGCAAGGCGAAGATCAGTGATGCATCACCGCCGGCTTGGGTGACGAAGGAGTAGGTGTTCCAGCCGGCCGTGGCGGTTGAATCATGGAGAACACCGCGCGTGTCGGCTCCTTTGAAGTTGTCAAAGAGGAACCCGAAAGTCAGGTTTTTGTCGGTATTACCGGCAAATTTTTCAGCCTGGTACTCGAAGCTAACGTTGTAAGCACCGGGTTTCAGGTTGTCGAACAGGTCGGCACAGAAGCGTTGGCCGATTCCGCTGGTCAGCGGGTCGTCGCAGCTCGCCAGCGCGGCCTGAGACGCCGTGCTGCCCAAGGCCAGTGCCACAAAGGCAAGGCTTGCAAGTATCTTCTTCTTCATCAATTTCTCCTGTGGTTGGGTCGGACAAATCAGGGCAAACGGCGCTCCCGAACGGGTCAAACGCCGCGGGTCATCGCAAGGCGAATTGCGCAGAGCAACTCACGACGGACGCGGTATAGGGCAAGCTGAGGCCGGCGGTGTCACTGACCTTGCGCTGCTCGCGCGACACATCGCAGCCGAGGTCGAGTGCATTGATCGGCGTCCAGCGCAAACCGAGGCCGACACTGGTGGTGTTGTCGGTGGATTCCTGCGCCGTGCTGCCGAGGGTTGAGCTGAAACCGCTGTCGAGCTTGCGGTGCACGTAGCTGAACTTCGGGATCACCTGGATCTTGGCGGTGGCCGCCCAGGTGATGGCGAGCGTGGCGGTCTGGGCGAGGCGGGTGTCGCTCGACGAGGCGTTGATCAGCGACGAATCGAAGCCGGTCTGCCCGACGCTGCTGTCGCGCAACAGGTCGAGGGCCAGCGTGAGCTTGCCGGTGGGCTGCCAGTGCCAGCCGAGCGCGCCCGTCCAGCCGTTGGTGTCGCGCTGCGACTGCACGGTGTGGCGCTCGCGGGTGGCGCTCAGGCGCGAGTTCAGGTGGCTCGCGCCGGTGGCCTGCAGTGTGCTGATGAGGTCGATGTCGTCCCGCGTGAAGTCGTCCGGCTCTGCGCCGAAGCGCGGGTAGCTGCCCTCGCTGCGGCGAACGCTCAGTCGGGTGTTGACGGCGTCGCTCGGCCCGAAGCGCACGCCGGCGTTGAACGAGTGCTGGCGAAGGTCGCGGTTGTCCACGCCGTTGCCGGTGTAGTCGTTCTCGCTGCCTGCGGCACCGATCTCGAACGACAGGCGGGTTGCGACACCCACACGCGCCTGGAACGCCAGCGCGCTGGTGCGAAGCTGGTTGCGCTGCGTGTCGATCACCCCACTGGCCTGTTCGCGGTAGAGGCTCTGCGACTGCGCGGCGCTGATCTCGCCCGATACGCGTTCCACCGTCTCCCAGTCCAGCCGGGCGGCGGCGCTGTAATCGGTGTTATTGAGCTGCGTGTTGGTGCGGTAGCGGTTGATGTGGGCCGCCAGGTCGGCGCTGAAGCGCTGCCGGCCGAACGGCTGGTTGACGCCGAGCCGCAGGCCGGTGGATGAAATGCGGTCACTCACCACCAAGCCGCTGCCTTCCGGCGCGCGGAAGAGGTTGTTTTCGGCGGTGAAAGCCTGCGTGATGCCGAGCAGGTAGGGGCTCGGTTCGTTGGTGCCGGCGGAATTGCCCGGAGCGTTGCTGGCCGGCGCTGCGCTGTCGCCGCTGGGTTCTTCGGCGACGGCTGTTGTGGCCGCCAGCAAGCAGATGGCAGTCGTTAGAAGCGAACGAGAAAACGCCGGGCCGCCCCAAGTTTTCTTGCTCCCCTTGGGGGGCGGCCGGCGCACGGCGTCGGCCTTGGGGCTGTTGTCAGTAAGCATTGCGATCGAAGAGGACGACACGCACGGTGCGCGCGATGATCTTCAAGTCGAGTGCCAGCGACCAGTTGCGCAGGTACTCCAGGTCGTAGTGCACGCGAGCGGCCATCTTGTCCACCGTGTCGGTCTCGCCGCGGTAGCCGTTCACCTGAGCCCAGCCGGTGATGCCGGGCCGAACCTTGTGGCGCAGCATGTAGGCCTGCACGATCTTGCGGTACTCCTCGTTGTGGGCCACCGCGTGTGGGCGCGGGCCGACGAGGCTCATGCTGCCGAGCAGCACGTTGAAGAGCTGGGGCAACTCGTCGAGCGAGGTCTTGCGGATGAACGCACCGAAGGGCGTGATGCGCGGGTCATTGCGCGTGGCCTGCTGCACCACGTTGCCGTTGTCTTGCGTGGTCATCGAGCGGAACTTGTAGACCAGGATCTCCTTGCCATCGAGCCCGGTGCGCCGCTGCTTGAAGAACACCGGCCCCGGCGAGCTTCTCTTGACGCCAAGTGCCAGCAAGGCCAGCACCGGCGAGAGCAGCACCAGGATCAGCGAGGCCAGCACGATGTCGGTGGCACGCTTCGTCAAGTGGTTGGTGCCGGTGATGGGTGACTCGAGCAGGCTGACGATCGGCACGCCGTGGATGTCCTGCAACTGGCCCTGGATCACGTTGATGCCGAACACATCGGGTGCGTAGTGCACCGATGTGGTGGTGTCTTGCAACTTGCCGAGCAGCTCGACGATGCGTGGCTGGGCCGTCAGCGGCAGGGTGATGTAGACGTTGTGGATGCCTTCACGTTTGACGTGCTCGGCCACATCGTCGACGCGGCCCAGCACACGGCCCAGCGCGTCGGCATGTACGCGGTCGGTACCGCGGTCTTCAAAGAAGCCGACGAGCTCGTGCGCGCAGTCGTTCTGGGCGGCCAGTGCATTGGCCACTCGCACGCCGTTGTCTCCGGCGCCGACCACGATGCTGCGGCGCTTGAACTCGGGCCGTTCATTGATGCGTTCCAACCAGTGCCGGCCTGCCACCACCGACGCCCATTGCAGCAGTGGCGTGAGCACCGCCCACCACACGAGCGTGGAGCGCGAGAAGAAGACGAAGCTGTCGGTGGCGTAACCGCACAGCAGCAAGATGGCGCACACCGCGGTCCAGTCGCTCACGATGTGCAGGCCGGCGGTGAGTGCGTTGTCCTTGAACCGGTTGGCACCGGGGAAGGTGAGCACCAGCACCAGCATGCAGAGGATCAGGCCGGGGCGATCGATGTGTTCGCCCTGCCATCGCACGACCAGCGCGAAACAGGCCAGGGTCACCAGCGGTTCGAGCACCGCGGCCACGAAGGTGTGGATGGAAGGCGGCGCGCCGGGGAACACCCGGTCGGGATAAGTTTCAGCGCCCATATACACCTGCAATCGCACCTGCAATCGGCACATCTGACATACGCATTCCCCTTTGACCGGTCAAGACTTCCGGCCGCGGGCTGGCTGCGCTTTTGGCGCCTGCGCACCGTTATGCGCAGCAGCCCCGACCTCTGGCGTCAAATGGCAAAGCGTGTGCCGCGAGGTGGTATTCGGCGAGCTTCCTTGTGTAAATTACAAAGGCTTGTACATCGGGGTTTTCGAGCCCCCTGCGCTCACTGAAAACGGCGATCTCCCGATCGCATTCAGGCCTCAGGCTCTGAGGCGCCACCACTCCGTGCGCCGGTCTTCTTCGATCCAACCGACCAGCAGGCCGCGTGGTGCGTCTGCGTCCTGCTGCGCGAGTTGCAAGGCCGCGTGGGCGTCTTGGCACAGCGCGAAACGCGCATCGCCTTGCCACACCAGATGCTGGCTCAGCGCAGCGAGCATCTGGCTGGGTTGGCTTTGCATGAAGGCAAAGGGCATCGGCAAGCCGTTGCGCGATTGTTCGGCAATGGCGCGCGCGGCCGCCATCGGTGCCAGCCGGCTGCCGACGCGCAGCGTGGTGCCGGCGGGCAGTGCGGCCTCTTCCGCCGCATCAAGGCAGCAGCGTGCACCGTACAAAGCCAGCTCGGCCCAGGGGCCGATGCGGCGAGGGCGCTGGCCGAGGCGCTCGGCCAGGCGATCTCGCCAGCCGGCGGGCAACGGGTCGATGACCACATGGGCGCTGACGTGCCAGGAAGTGCTCATGCGTCGCAATCTTCCAGCACGACGGCCGTGTGGCCGCCACCGAAGCCGAGGATGCTCGCCATCACATGGCGCGCGCGCTGCGGCGCCTGTTCGGCCAAGGGCGCGTTCAACGCGGCATCCAGCGGGTAGTCGACACGTGGCCACACGCCCGATTCCAGGCAGGCGGTGAGCAAGGCCAGCTCGGCCGCGCCGGAGGCGCCGAGCGTGTGGCCGATGGCGGCCTTCAGCGAGACGAGCGCGGGCAGTGGCTCGAACACCTCTCGCAAGGCCTGGGCTTCGATGGCATCACCCGAAGGGCTGCCGGCAGCCTGCGGCTTGATGAGTGCGATGTCGCTGGCCGCCACGCCACTGTCGGCCAGCGCCTGCCGGCACATCGCGGTCACGGCGCCGGGCACCGGGCCGGCAGGGTCTTGCCCATCCACCACGTTCGCGCCGCCCGCGACACGCCAGCGCGCAGGCCGGGACGACAAATGCAAGGCTGCCACCGCTTCGCCGAGGACCAACCCCGAGCGCGCTTCGCCAAACGGCAACGAGCGGGTCGCACTGAGCAGCTGCATGCCGCCGAAGCCGCCCACGGTGACGCGGTTGCGCAGCTCCAGCCCCAGCACCAGCGCGTGGTCGGCGTGGCCGTTTCGGATCAGCGAGCGGGCGCTGAGCACGGCGTTCAGCCCCGAGGTGCAGGCGGTGGAGATGGCGAACACCGGGCCGCGCCAGTCGAGCCAGCCAGCCACCAGGGCAGGGAAGTTGGGGTCGCTGCCGTCGAAGAGGCTATGGTCTTCCAGCGCACCCATGTCGAGCGACGAGGAGCAGAGGAACAGCGGGCCGGTGCGCGGGCCGGCCAGTGCACCGCTTTCGGCCGCCACGCGCTGCGCGATGCGGCAGGCGCGGGCCATCCAGTCGGCCTCTTCGTCGGCCATTGCGTAGTACGGCCAGGCAAATCCGCCGGCCACTTCGAAGCGGGTCGGCGCCACACCGCCTTGGCCCAGCGCAACGAGGGCGCAGGCAAGGTCGGGGCCCAGCGCCGACGCCAGGCCGCGGCCGGCGAGGTAGACCTCGTTCATGCCTTGCGTCGGCCCGGGTGCTGGGCGATGTGCTGCGCCAGGTGGGCGATCGAGGTCAGCGCGCGCCGCGTCTCCTTGCTGTCGGGCATGCGCACGCCATAGCGTTCCTGGATCGCCATCGACACCTGCAGCGCGTCGAGCGAGTCGAGCGCCAGGCGGGAGTCGGTGCCGAAGAGCGCTTCGTCGTTGCCCAGGCCGCCGGGTGGCTCTGTCTTCTCGGCGGCTTCGAGAATCAGCGTCTTCAATTCGGCGATCAAGTCGGTCATCGGGCGGGGCGTTGAAACAGCAGCAGAGCGATCACGAACATCAGCATGGCAAAGCCACCGAGTCGCAACACATGGGGCAGGGTGCTCGCAATGTCACCGCCGCGCAGCAGCACGGTCAACAGCGCTTCGAGCCCCCAGTTCATCGGCGAGAGCTCGGCCAGGCGCTGCATCGACACCGGCATCACGAACTTGGGCACCATGATGCCGCCGATCGCGGCCATCAGCACGTTGGCGATCGGGCCGATGGCACCGGCTTGGGCCTGCGTGCGCACGGCGCAGGCGAGGGCGATGGCCATGCCCACCGCCGCCAGGCCAATGGCCGCCAGCGCCATCACCAAGGCACCCCAGTGGATGCCGGTGAGCGACAAGGCATCGCCGCCCAGCAGCGGCATCAACCAGATGCCCACCGCCAGCATCAGCACCGCCTGCACTGCGTTCACGCCGAGGTAGGGCAGCGCCTTGGACAGCAGCAGCGTGCTGCGCGGCACGCCCAGGCTGTGCAGCCGGGCGAGCGTGCCGTTGCTGCGCTCTTCCACCAGCAGGCTCGACAGCGATGCGATCACGAAGAACATGCCGAACACCAGCCAGGCCGGCACGTTCTGCTGCACGGCGCTGGGCCGCGGGCCGTTGTGGCTGGTGAAGCGCTCGGCCTGGATCAGCGTCAGCATCGACGCATTGGGCGGCGGGGGCGGCGCGTCGGTGTTGGCCAGTGCGGTGCGGGCTTTCAGCTCGCCGGCCGTACCGGCCAGCTGGGCCTGCAGCGAATTGAAGAGGTTGCTGTCGAGCCCGGGTTCGGTGAGGAAGCGGATGCGGGCGGTGGCGGGCAGCGAGGGCAGCTCCAGTTCGGCCGACAGCCCGGGCTGCAGCACCAGCACGTACTTGAGCTGGCCGTTGCGCAACTGCTCTTGCCAGTCGGCCGCCAGCGTCTCGGGCTTGCCGTGGGTTTTCTCCCAGCTGCGCAGCAGCGACTGCGCCAGCGCGCCCTTGTCGCGCACATCCACCGCGTAGCGGATGGCGCCTTGCGGTGGGCTGTAGTAATCCTTCAAGGCCAGCGACATGATGATGATGAAGATCACCGGCATTGCGAAAATCGCGACCAGGCCGTGCGGGTCGCGCACCAGGGCCAGCAGTTCTTTCTTGATCAGCGCGGCCAGCATCAGTCGTCTCTCAGCGAACGCTTGGTGAGCGACATGAACAGCTGCTCGAGGTTGCTGCGCCCGAACTCGGCGTGGCGCACGCGGGCGCCGGCGGCATCGAGCGCGGCGAGCACCGCGGCCGGCGGCGCGGTCAGCAGCAGGCGCACGTGATCGGCCAGCGCGTCGACGGTACCGAAGCGCGACAGCAGGGCCTGCAGCGCGTCGGGCGCGATGCCGTCGGCGGCGAGCGTCATCACCATCTGGTCTTGCGCCAGCAGCTCGTCGAGCGAACCGGCGCGCAGCACGCGGCCGTGGTCGAGGATCACCACGTCGTCGGCGATGGCCTCGATCTCTTCCATGTAGTGCGAGGTATAGATCACCGAGGCGCCTTGCTTCGCAAGTGTCTTGATCGCGTCGAGCATGAAGGCACGCGACTGCGGGTCGACGCCGACGGTGGGCTCGTCGAACAGCATCAGCTCGGGTTCGGGCAGCAGTGCGATCGCCAGGTTGAGCCGTCGCTTCAGGCCGCCGGAGAGCTGCTTGGCGCGTGTGCCGGCAAAACGCTCGAGCTGTGCAAAGGCCAGGCAGGCCTGGATGCGCTCTTGCTGCTTGGCGCCATTCAGACGACCGGCCGCGGCGAAGCAGCTGAGGTTCTCCGTCACGCTGAGCATGGGATAGAACGCGTATTCCTGCGGTGCGACGGCAATGCGCGTGGGCGTCTTGGCGCGCACGGCGTGCAGCGGCTCGCCGTCGATCAATATCTCGCCATGCTGCAAGGCCAGCAGGCCGGCCAGGTGCGAGATCAGCGTGGTCTTGCCGGCGCCGTTCGGGCCCAGCAGCCCGAGCACGCTGCCGCGCCGGGCTTGCAGCGACACATCGTCGAGTGCTGCACTCGGCGCCTTCGGGTAGCGGTGGCCGAGGTGCTGGATCGACAGCATCAGCGCACTGCGGATTTGAGTTCGCGGAAGAAGGCTTCCTCTTGCGCGGCCTGCTCGCGCAGCTTGGCGGCGATGGCCGGTGGGTCGACCGGTTCGCGGCCCTTGACCATGCGCGCGGCCTTCAGCGCGAGCGCGCGCCAGCCGTCGCCGATGGTGGTGAGCCGCTCGGAGAAGTCGGCCAGCGCTGGCAGTTGCGCCAGCTGCGCGGCCTCTTGCAGAAAGGCTGCGTAGATGAAGCGGAAGCCCGCGCCGCCGGTGCCGATTTCTTCTTGCATGCGCACGATGTGGCCGATGAAGTCGGCGCTGTGCGGCGCGCCGGCCGGCAGCTTCTGCACCTTGTTGGCCAGCAGCCGGATGCCACGCACGCCGGCGATGGGCACGGGTGCGAGCATTGCGCGGCAGTTCTTGAGAATGGCGGAGCGCACGGCCGCAGCGGACACGCTCTTGCGGTCGATCGACTTCGGGTAGTACAGCAGGCCCTTCGGCGCGAGCGCGCCCTTGGCGAAGCGGGCGCGCGACAGGTCGGCGCTGGCGCAACGCACCGGCTCTTCGAACACCGGGTCGCTGATCAGGTAGTCGTCGCCGTCCTTGCCGTAGACCAGCAAGTTGTGCGCGTTGAAGTGGAAGCGCATGTCCGGCGGAAAGTAGGGCAGCCAGTAGACCGAGGTCTGCATGCCGACGATCTGGCCGTCGGCGAGCAAGGCGTCGAGGCGCTGCTGGCCCGCCAGCGGCGTGCGGAAGGTCTCGAAGCGGAAGCGCGCGGCCAGCGGTGCCATCAATCCCTTGATGATGGAACGCGGCAGCGCGCGATAGGCAACGACCGGCAGGCCGTTGACCTTGATGAAAGGCAGGTAGGCAAACGCCAGGCTCGCGGACAGCCCGAAGGCCAGGCTCTCCGACATCGGCACGCCGTGGTGGCGCAACAGGTTCGAGATGACGCCACTTTCGCAGTGCGCCGCGTGCTGGTGCTGAAAACTCATGGCAACTTTTGAAGCGCGGCGGGCGAAATGCCCAGCGCGTCGGCGTAGCGTTCGATCTGCTTCAGCGACAACTTCGAGAAGTGGTCGGGAAGGAGGTGGCGCTTCACGCGCCACTGCCAGAAGCCGCTGGTCTGCGACAGCAGCGGCACGTCCATGCGGCGTTCGTACATCCAAAACTCTAGCGGCGAACTCACACCGGCCTTGACGCGTTCGCGCGCTTGTTCGGCCTGGGCGTGGATGGTTTCGACGGCATGGCTGGTGACGATCTCTTCGGCCTCCCACCCGGCCGATGGCGCGAGCACCATGCGGCCGTTGGCGTCTTTCGCGTACATGGCCTTGCGGTGCCCGCCCAGGGTGGCGTTGCCTTCTTGAGGTACGGAATTCAGATCCATCAGACCGCTTCCATGTAGACGAAGCCGCTCGAGAACCTGCCGCTCTCTGGAACGAACATCAAGAGTTTGTGTCCGGGCTTGATACGCCCTGAGCGGAACAGCTCGTCCAGCATGATGTAGGGCGAGGCCGAGCCGGTGTTGCCCTTGCTGGTGAGGTTGCTGAACCAGCGCTCGCGCGGGATCGGCAAGCCTACTTCGGCCAGCGCGCGAATGCCGGGCTCGATGAAGTACTGCGACGACAGATGCGGCAGGAACCAGTCGATGTCGTCGACACGTAATTTGTGCTTGATCATCACCTCGGCCAGCGGCTCGCTCAGCGTGGCCCGCATGATGTTGTCGTTGAGCAAGCGAACGTCTTGCTTCACCGCGAACACCGACTTGGCCTGCCAGTCGCTGGTGGAGAAGCGAAGCCAGCCGCGCAGCGATTCGTCTTCGTTCTTGTCGGCACCGGCGTACATGCAGGCCGGCAGTTCGTGCGCGGCGGACGAGAGCTCGATCCAGTCGATGCGCAGCGACAGCGGTCCGCGCGGTGCGGTTTCGAGCAGCACGGCACCCGCACCGTCCGATAGCATCCAGCGCAGAAAATCTTTCTCGAACGCGATCTCGGGGCGCTCTTCGAGGGCCTGCAGCTTTTGCTCGACCTCGGCGTCGAAGTTGCGCGCGAGCAGGATGGGGGAAGCGAGTTCGGAACCGGTGGCGACCGCGCGTTGCGACTCGCCGGCGCGCACCGACAACCACGCGTGCTTCAGCGCGGCGGTGCCGGCGAGGCAGATGCCGGCGCACGAGACCACTTCGAGTCGCGGCCAACCGAGCTCGCCGTGCACCATCACCGCGTGGTTGGGCATCAGCTGGTCGGGCAGCGAGGTGCCGGTGACCAGGCAGTCGACGTGGCCGATGTCGCCCATCGCGCGGATGGCTGCTGCGGTGAGCTGCGCATTGCTCATCGCCGGCTCGCCGGTGGTGCGGTCGATGGCGTAGTGGCGTGACTGGATGCCGTTGTTGCGCAAGACGATGCGTCTTGCCCGCGAAGGCTTGCCGCCCACGCGGCCGAGCACGTCTTCGATCTCTTCATTGCCGACGGGCGCGAAGGGCAAGAAGGCGCCGGTGCGCGTGAGAAAGACTTCAGTCCTCATAGATGTGGCTGCGCTCTGTGGACGAGCCCGAGGGCTGCTCATACTGGGTCTTGATTTTAGTCAGCCACCCGCCCATGAATGGCCGCAACAGCGCCTGCAACCCGAGGCTCGCCGGTACAAGCGTGATGATCATCACGATGAGGAAGGTCACGTACAACGCCAGCACCGGAATGCGCTGCCACGCGCCGGGGCGGCCCACGGCGAGCAGCAACTTGCCCCAGATGAAAAAGCCGCGGGTACCGGCGCGTTCACTGAAGTAGAGCCGGGGCTCTACTTCGACGGCGCCGAGGCCGCTGAGCAGCGGGTCGTTGCCCTTTTCGCGGCCGTTCAGCAAGGCGTCGCGCAATGCGAGGCCGAAGCGTCGCGAGCCCTTGATCTGCGCATCGTTCAGACCGGCTGGCGGCATGCCCCAGAAGCCCGCCTTGTTGCCGGTTAGCACCCAGCGCGGGGTGGTGATGAAGGTGGCGAGCGTGGGACCCGGGTCGATGAGCACGACGTTGTCGATCAGGCGCGCGCCGGCAGCGGCAAGCATCACCTTGAGCTTGTCTTGCGCCGACAGCCACATGTTGCGGCAGGCAATCACCGTGACCACCGGCTTGCCGCGCAGCACGCGCTGTGCGACCGGGTGCTTGAGGAAGGCGGTGACAGGCTGCGAAGGCGCGAGAAACCACACCTGGTAGGGCAGCACGATCAGGTCGAAGTCTTCATCGCCGGTCAGCGAGAGCGGCTGCAGCGCGGGGGGCCGCAGGTGTGCCGATTCGGGGAAGGCATCGAGGAACTTGAAGAAGCTCCACGGGAAGGGAAACGGCTTTTGCGGCACCAGCGTCTGCACCTGCACCGCGATGCGCGGGTTGGCCCGAAGCGGTGCCACGATCTGTTCGGTGAGGGTGGTCAGTTGTCCGGACTGCGAATACTGGATGACCAGCACTTTCTTGATCGGGCCAAGCGCGTTTGCTTCGGAGGTGCCAGTGTTCACAGGGGCAGTTCTTCAGTTCTTTTGAGCCAGTGCCAATGGTAGGCGACGGCGGTGCAGGGTAAGCCCTGCAAAGTGGGGAGGCGCTATCGCGCAAACCCTTGCAACGGTTGTGCCACGAGACGCTATTCAGGCCACGCGAGCACCTTGGCTGCGCGTCCACCACCAGCTTTCGGCGCTGTACATCGCCAGCGCTAGCCAGATCAGCGAGAAGCCGAACAGCCGGCCGGCCGAGAACGGCTCGTGAAAGAGCCACAGGCCGAGCCCGAGCTGGATGGTCGGGCCGATGTACTGCAGCAGGCCGAGCGTGGTGAGGGAGATGCGGCGTGCGCCAGCGGCGAACAGCAGCAAGGGGATGGCGGTGATGGGGCCGGCGGCGATTAGCCAGACGTTGGTCGTGGCGTCAGCCGAAGGGAATTGGCTGCTGCCCTGAGCCATCCACACCCCGAGCACCAGTGCGGCAATGGGCGCCAGCAGCAGCGTCTCGAGCGTCAAGCCTTCGAGCGCGCCCAGCACGGCCACCTTGCGCAGCAGGCCGTAGCAACCGAACGAGCCGGCCAGTGCCAGCGCGATCCACGGCAGGTGGCCGGCCTGTACCGTGAGCCACAGCACGCCGGCAGCGGCCAGGGCGAGCGCTATCCATTGCAGGCGGCGCAGGCGCTCATGCAGCACGGTGTAGCCCAGCAGCACGTTGACCAGCGGGTTGATGAAATAGCCCAGGCTCGCGTCGATCACGTGGCCGTTGTTGACGGCCCAGATGTAGGTCAGCCAGTTGATCGACAGCAGCAGTGCACTGGCGGTGAAGGCGGCCAGCACGCGCGGCTGGCGCAGCACCGGCTTGAGCCAGGCCCACTGGCGGCGCACGCTCAGCACCACGATCACGAACACCAGTGACCAGACGATGCGGTGGATCAGGATCTCGCTCGGAGGCACCGAGGCGATCTGCCTGAAGTAGAGCGGGAAGATGCCCCACAGCGCAAAGGCGAGGGCGGCGTAGAGGGCACCAGTGGACATGGGCGAGGCGAGAGACGGCGGAGGCGCATTGTCCCAGCGTCTTCGCCGTGGCATGAACGACCGGCGAATTCATTTGCCTGGAAAGAAGGTGTGGTGAAAGGCGCACACACGCCCCCCTGCAACGCGGGGGAGCCCGTGCGCGAGGGAATGACAGCGTCACGAAGCCTCCAGACAATTCACTCATTCCGTGGAGGAGTCGTGCCATGCCCATCACCATCGCTGTCGGAGCCCGTTCGCTGTTCGTCACTGCAACCGCGTGGGTGTTCATCCTGCTGGGCATGATGGCGAGCCTGTCGGCGCTGGTTCAGAACGCGATGCTCGCGTCGCTGCTGCCGGTGCCCGTGAACTCCGGCGTGATGGGTTTGCTGATGGACTACCTGCCTTGGGTGGTCGGCACGGGGCTCGTGATGTCGCTGGCCACGTTGGCTTCGGCCATCGGCCTGTTGCTGCGCCTCGACTGGGCGCGCCGTACCTTCATCACCCTGCTGGCCATTGCCATCGTTGCCAACCTGTTGGGCCTGTGGCTGCAGCAGGAAATGATGCAATCAGTGGTGAGCAACACGCTGGGCACGGTGGCCCTGCCGCCGCAGGCGCTGGGCGTGTTCGGTGGCTTCGTCACCGCCGTGCGTGTGATGGCGGTGGTGGTCACGCTGGGTGCCTGCGCCTTGCTGGGCTGGATCATCCGCCGCCTGATGTCGCCTGGCGTGCGGCAAGAGTTCGCTTGATTGGGCCCCCCAGTCGCTTCGCTCCTGCCCCCAAGGGGCGCCGCCTGGCGGACCGGCAAAGCCGGATCCGCGGGCGTTGCTTGAGGTCACCTCGCTTCGCGGGTGTTGTTTGGCTCGCTAGCGCAGCTCTCCGTCGATGTAGAACCAGCGGCCGCTTTCGCGCACGAAGCGGCTGACCTCGTGCAGCCGCTGGGCGCGCCCGCCGAGCTTGTTGCGGGCCACGAACTCCACCGTGGCGTGATCGGCGTCCTGCGTCGCGTGGCTTCGTACTTCCAGCCCGAGCCAGCGCAAGCCATCGGGGTTGGGTTCCAGCGTTGCTGGGCGTGTGCTCGGGTGCCAGGTGGCGAGAAGGTAGTCGCTCAAGTCGCGCACGAAGGCGCTGTAGCGCGATCGCATCAGCGCTTCGGCGGTGGGCGCTTGCAGATGCAGCGGGCCGGCGTGGTAGCGGCTGCAGCAATCGGCGTACGGTTGCGGGTTGCCGCAGTCGCAGTTCATGTCAATTCTTTCTGCCAGGTCTCGCCGATCAGATCGTGCCCGAAGCTGTGGTGCGAATCGCTGGCCACCAAGACATAACCGGCCTTCTTGTAGATGCCCCGTGCCGCATACAGGAGGCTGTTGGTCCACAGCGTGATCTTTTCATAGCCGACCAGGCGTGCGAAACGCTCGCATTCGTCCACCAGCCGGGCACCGATGCCCAGCCCTCGCGCCGTGGGCTCGACCAGCAGCATGCGCAGTTGCGCGACGCTGGGCAAAGGTTCGTGGCTGGCCTCGTCGCGCGCCTGCACGAGGAAGACGCAGCCGATGTTGCTGCCCTCGCGTTCGGCCATCCAGCAGGCCTCGCGTGCCGGGTCGAAGCGATCGACGAAGTCGGCGGCGATGCGCGCGACGAGCGCTTCGAAGCGCATGTCCCAGTGGTACTCCTTGGCGTAGAGGGCGCCGTGACGGGAGATCACCCAGCCGATGTCACCGGGGCGGTGCGGCCGAAGCAGGTAGGGCGGGGCGCCGTGCTGTGGGGCTTGGTCGCCCAACAGATGTTCGATGGTGCCCATGGCTTGCAGCAATTGCTGCTGGCCCGCCTCGGGCAGCGCACCCAACAGGCCGGCCACCTGCTCGCGCGAGCGGGTGTTCAGCGGCGCGAAGGCCTTGCGGCCGGCCGCGGTGAGGCTCAAATGCACATGGCGCGCATCGGTGCTGGAGCGGGTGCTCTTGATCAGCCCGCGCTCCTTGAAGCTGCGCAGCAAGCGGCTCAGGTAGCCGGCATCGAGATCGAGCGCATGGGCCAGGTCGGTGGCGGTGGGGTTCTCGTGGTGGGCGAACTCCCACAGCAGGCGCGACTCGGCCAGGGTATAGGGCGAGTCCAGCAAACCTTCGTGCAGCACGCCGATGCGGCGCGTGTAGAAGCGGTTGAAGGCGCGGATGGTCTCGATGCGGTCGGGTGTCATGGCGTGGGCATTCTGCCTATATGTTTGCCAAAAGCAAGTACATGCTTGCCAAAGACACTCCATCTCAGAGCCGGGTCATTTGCATAAATGACTGTATGAACATACAGTGTTCTCATGGATGCGATGCCCACCTCCTTGCTGCCTCCGGCCCCTGCGCCGGTGCGGTCGGCGCGCGGGCCGCTGGCAGCACCCCCAGAGACCTTGCATCCCAGCCTGTGGCTTGCGCACCAGCTTGGCCGTAGCGTTGATAACGCGTTGCCCAGCGGTTTCGGCCTGCTGGATGCACAGCTCCCCGGCGGCGGCTGGCCGCGCCGGGTGTTGAGCGAGCTGCTGCTGCCGCACCCTGGCATCGGCGAGATCCGCCTGCTGGCCGCCAGCCTGGCGGCGGTGCAGCGCGCGGGGCGCTTGGTGATGATGTTCGACCCGCCTGCCGCGGTGTCGGCCCCGGCCCTGGAAGAGCTGGGGCTCGATGTGGCGCAGCTTCTGGTGGTCCAGACCCACCTTCAAGTGCGCCCTGGCGCTGACCGCTTGTGGGCGCTCGAGCAGGCCCTCAAGAGCGGCCATGTGGGCGCGGTGGTGGCCTGGTTGCCGCAGCGCCTGCGCTCCGAGCGCTTGCGCCGGCTGCAACTGGCGGCGCATGCGCACGACGGGCCGGCCTTCGTGCTGCGAGAGCTGGCGGCGCAAGGCCATGCCAGCGCGGCGCCACTGCGCCTGGCCTTGCACCCGGCCGGCGCCGATCAGCTGGCGCTGCGCCTGCTCAAGCGGCGCGGGCCCCCTTTGCTCACGCCCTTGCACCTGGCCTTGCCACCGGTCTTGTCGGCCGTGGCGCTGCGCCGGGCGCAGGCCTGGAGCGAAGGCCTGGCAGAGGCCCCGCAGCCGCTGCGCGCGGCCACCTTCATCAACCTGGCATGACGGTTGTGGGCTGCGGCGGCCATGTTGTGGGTCGGTCTTCATCTGCCATGGCTGTCGCTCGAATCGTTTGGGGCCACATTGCCGCCAGCGCAGGCGGGGCAGCCGCTGGCGCTGATCGATGCGCACCACATCGTCAGCGCCAATGCCTGCGCCCAGGCCCTGGGCGTGATGCCGGGGTTGAAGCGGGCCACAGCGCTGTCGCTCGCGCCCCACCTGGTTCTGGGCCAGGCCGATGAGCTGCGCGATGCCCAGGCGCTGACCAGCGTGGCGCATGCCGCGCTGGCGTTCACGCCGGCGGTGAGCCTGGCACCCCCCGACGGCGTGCTGCTCGAAGTGCAGGCCAGCCTGCGCTACTTCGGCGGGCTGCAGCCGCTGGTCCAGCAACTGAGGGCCACGCTCGCACCTTTGAATCACCAAGTGCATTGCGTGAGCGCGCCCACGGCGCAAGGGGCGGCTCTGCTGTCGCGCTTGCATGACGGCTTGCATTGCGCAGACCGGCCGGCCTTGCAGAAGGCGCTGGACGCTGCGCCCGTGTGGCTGCTGACGGCCGGAGGCGAGCACCGCGAGGCCTTGCAAGGCATGGGCTTGCGCACGCTGGGCGAGCTGCGCCGCTTGCCGCGCGCCGGGTTGGCGCGGCGCTTCGGCGTGGCACTGCTGCAGGAGCTTGACTGCGCGCTCGGCGACAGGCCCGACCCGCGCGAGCCCGTGAGCCTGCCGCCGGTCTTTCACAGCCAGCTGGAGCTGTTTGCCCGTGCCGACACCACCGAGCAGTTGCTCTACGGGGCGCAGGTGCTGTTGGCTCGACTGGTGGCCTGGCTGTCGGCCCAGCATGCCTTCGTGCGCCACTTCACCCTGCAGATGAAGCACGAGCCGCGATGGCGCCACAGCACCGAGTCACCTGCCGTCACCCTGCTCGAAGTGGCTTTGGCCGAGCCCTCGCGCGACGCGGCCCACATGCTCGCGCTGTTGCGCGAGCGCCTGGGTGCCTTGCAACTGCCCGCGCCCACGCTCGAGCTGGGCCTGCAGTCGGACGACATCTCGCACCGCCCGCCGCCCAACACCGAACTCTTCCCCACGCCGCAGAGCGAGCACGCCGGCCTCACGCGCCTGATCGAGCGTCTGCAGGCCCGCCTGGGGCGCGAACAGGTGCAACGCCTGGAGGCGGTGGCCGACCACCGGCCCGAGCGAGCCACGGCGGTTCACCCGGCCGAGCCGCTCTGGCTGCGCGCCCGCGAGGCCGCCACGCATCGGCATGAAGACGTGCGAGGCGCGGCGCCCAAGCACACGCTCACCCGTCCACTGTGGCTGCTGCCGCAGGCCCTGCCGCTGCAGGAGCGCCACTCCCGCCCCGTGCTCGATGGCCAGGTGCTGCACGTGCTGGCGGGACCTGAGCGCATCGAATCCGGTTGGTGGGACAACAGCCTGGCCGAGCGCGACTACTTCATCGCCCAGACGATCGAAGGCGCGCTGGTCTGGCTCTATCGCGCGCGCCTGCCTCTGTCGGCCGAGCGTGACGGGTGGTATTTGCACGGCCGCTTTGCCTGAATTCGTGCATGGTCTGTGGCATCTGCAAGCGCTGAGACCGCTCAGGCTACGGCGGCAAGTGCCACACCACCTGCGAAGCCAGCGGTGTCCATACGCTGACCTTCACGCCGGCTTGCCGCAGCCCGCGCCCGATCCACACATTGCAGGTGGTGAAGAGGCTGTAGGCGCCCCGGGCTTCATAGAACGCGTCGTCGGCCCCATAGTGCTGGCCCGGCACGTTCACGCCTTGCCCGGAACCCGAGCGCACGAGCGCGGCATCGACATACCTCACCAGCGACGCGTACTGCGCCGCCGAGAGGGGCAGGGGACGGCTGCCTTCTCGCAAGTCGCTCTGGCGCAGATAGGTCACATGCAACAGCGAACGCCCGCTGCCTGACAAGGCCTGCAATGCGCGGCCCGCAGTGAGGTCTTGCCAGCGCGGTGTGTTGAGATAGAACTCGCGGTCTCCCCAGCCGATGGCGATGAACGCCGCATCGGCCGGGACCTTGGGAAAGTGCCCCGCCGGAAACGCGAGCGTCCAATCGACACCTTCGGCGCGGAGGGGGAAGACGAAATCGGTGTGCACGCCATTCGAGTGGACGTACGCGTTCACCGCTGCTGGTTCGGCGCGTTCGTGCGAGCCGACAGGCCACCACACCAACGCGTAAGCCACGGCAAAGTAGACGGCCACCAGGCCCACTGGCACCAGCAGCAAACGCAGCAGAAGCTTCAAAGCTCGCTGCAACAGGGTGGCCTGGAATCGAGCGGATACCACGCGTCAACGATCGGCATGCTTGCCGACCAGGCGCACGACGGTGTTCCATGCACGCGTGGTTGCCGGCAGCGCGAGCGCCTTCTCCAGGAATGCATTCGGGCTACCCGGCGTCTTGCCGGGTTTGTACGAGATGGACAAGACCTCCGAGTCGGTGACCTGAACGATCTTCACGTCACCCCGTGGCGAAGCCTGCGGAAAGTCGCGCGGGATCGACGCCTTGGGGTAAAGAAAGGTGACGCAGCATTCGTAAACGGCATCGAGGTCGATCGACTTGAACGGCTGCGTATCGACCAGCGCGGCGAGGTAGGGCATCTCGCGCAAGAACGCAGGCTCCACCAGGCCGCAGCTGGCCCCCATCGACTCGGAAGCCGCGGCGAGAATTTTCTTGGCAGAGCGGATGCCGCCCGCATGAAACGCGATCGTTCCGTTCGTCAGGAAGGACTGCGCCTCGCTGGCGCCGGCTTCGAGAAAGGCGCTCTCCAACTGGACACGCGTGGGGCTGCGTGGGCGACCCAGGTTGAGGTTGCGAAAGAACGCTGCGTATCGCATGGCAAGTGCTGCGGGTCGACGGTCAGAGATCGGCTGGATCAGTTGAACACAGGTCCTGCTGTGAGTCGATTGGCCGACAGCCTGTGGCGAGGCAGCCCGTGTCGGTCTGCGCGGCCACGGGCTGGCGGTAATCGACGTCGAGTCAACCCTCAGTGCTGGCCACGCCCATGACGCGGGCGACCAGCTCGCGTTGCTGACGCTGATGGACTGCATTGGAAGACGTCGCGCCTGAAGCGGTGACCGGTCGCGCTACTTCCAGCAGCGTGGCACCGGGTGGGCACAGCGCGGCCAGATCATCGCGCACGAAAGCCCAGGCGCCCTGGTTCTTCGTTTCCTCCTGAGCCCACACCACGGTGCGCAGACGGGGGTAGCGACCGAGAACCTGGGCGAGCGCCGCCTGCGGGAAGGGGTAGTACTGCTCAAGGCGCAGCAAGGCCACGTCGGTGCGGGCACTGGCCGCGCGGGCGCGCTGGAGGTCGTAGTACAGCTTGCCGCTGCATACCACCACGCGGGTCACGTCTGCCGGCGCCGCCACCTCGGCATCGTCCAGCACGGGCTGGAACTCTCCCTCCAGCAGTTGCGCGACGGGTGAGTGCGATGTCGTCTCCTTGTAGAGCACGGCCTTGGGGGTCATCACGATCAGCGGTTTGCGCACCTCGCTGAAGGCTTGCCGCCGCAACAGATGGAACCACTGCGCCGAGGTCGACGGGCAGGCCACGCGCAGGTTGTCTGCTCCGCACAGCTGCAGGAACCGGCTCAGGTAGGCATTCGAATGCTCCGGTCCCACACCCTCGTACCCATGCGGAAGCAACAGCGCCAGCGCCGAGCGGCAGCCCCACTTCTCTTCACCGGCACTGATGTACTGGTCGACGTAGACCTGGGCACCGTTGATGAAGTCGCCGAACTGCGCTTCCCAGATGGTGAGGGAGCGCTGGTCCTGCACGCTGTAGCCGTACTCGAAACCCAGCACGGCCTCTTCGGACAGCACCGAGTTGACGACGTCGAAGCGCGCAGCCCCCGTGCCCAGCTGTTGCAAGGGGATGAACTCGGCGCCCACGCCCGCGGTCGATGCCTGGTTGTGCCACACCGCGTGCCGGTGCATGAAGGTTCCGCGGCGCACGTCGAGCCCCGACACGCGCACGCCGATGCCGGCACCCAGCGTCGAGGCATAGGCCATGTTCTCTGCAAAACACCAGTCGGCCGAAGCGGCTTCGTCCTGGGCGACACGCTGCCATTGCTGAACCAGCGACTGGATGAACGGGTGCGCCTGAAAGCCCTCGGGCAGCCGGGTCATTGCCGACACCGCGGCCTGAAGCTCGGCGCTCGACAGCGAGGACGCTGGTGAGGAAGCGTGCGAAGCGGCGGGCGACACAGAAGCCAGCGCCGCGCGCATCGGGCCTGCAGCCCCCACGGCATGGCGCGAGAAGGCCTCGTTTGCCGCCAGCCGGCCGCTGGCAATGTAGGCCGCCATGTCGGCGTCCGTGGCCACGCCGGCGGCGGCCAGGTCGGCCCCGTACACGTCGACAACCGAGGGCTTGTGCTCGGCCTTCGGGTACACCCGCGGGCTGGTGATCGCAGGCTCGTCATGTTCCGAATGGCCCAGTCGGCGGTAGCCGATCAAGTCGATGACCACATCGGTACCGAACTTCATGCGGTAGTCGACGGCGATCTGCGCAGCGCGCAGCACCTGCTCCGGCGCGTCCGCGTTGACCCGCAGCACGGGCACATCGATCATGCGCGTGATGTCGGTGCAATAGCGCGGCTGCTGGGCATCCATCAGGTTGGGCTCGGTGAAGCCCAGCTGGTTGTTGATGATCACGTGCACCGTGCCGCCGACCGAGTAGCCTGGCTTCTGCGTCAGCACCAACGTTTCCATCACCACGCCCTGGCCTGCGAAGGCGGCGTCGCCGTGTAGCACGAGCGCCATGGCTTTGCGGATGCCCAGGCGAGACGTTTGCCGTGCCTGGCTGGCACGCGTCATTCCCATGACGACCGGGTAGACGCTTTGCAGATGCGACGGGTTGTGCGCCAGCGCGACCGAAATCTCACCGTGGCGAGTCGCCACGGCGCGCTGGCCGCCCAGGTGATAGACCAGATCGCTGTGCAGCTCCGGGTGTGGGGCGGCGGGGTCGAAATAGTCCAGCACGTCCGCTGGCGACATGCCGAGCACGTTGACCAGCACGTTGATGCGCCCGCGATGGGGCATGCCCATGAAGACTTCTCCGACGCTGTGCGCAGCGGCTTGCTCGATCAAGGCATCGAGCAACGGCACCAGCGCTTCGCACCCTTCCAGCGAGAAGCGCTTGGCATGCGGAAAGCGCCCGACCACGTGCTGCTCCCAGGTCTGCACTTCGATGAGCCGGTCCAGCAGATCGCTGCCGCTGACATCCGAAGGCACTGCGGTGGACTCCATCTGGGCATAGAGCCATGCGCAGCGCGCCTGGTCCCGCACGCCGGAGCAGTCAAGTGCCAGTGGCCCGCAGTAAATGACCTTGAGGCGTTGATCCAACTCTTGGACGTTGTGGGTGCCCAACCATGCCGAGCCGTCCGCTGTCAGGGTATCGGCAGCCGACAGCCCGAATCGCTGTGGAGACAGATGCAGCGCATCCAGCGGATTCGCCACGCCCAAGGGGTCGAGTGCGGCACAGCGGTAACCCTGCTGTCGATGCGCGTCGATGAGGCGCTGAACGTCTGGTTTGGCTCGGCTTGCAGTGGGTGCAGGTGCAGCAACCAGATCTGCGTCCAACCTGAAATGGCGCCGATGCAGCCACGGGCGCTGATGAAACGAAGTCGATGACATTTGATTTGCCTAAAGCAATGCGGAGCCTCAGCTCCATCGCCTCGTCATGACGGATTGGCACGCTTGTTGGCGCCTGGCCGCCATGGGTTTGGCCAGCACAGGCCGCATTCATCGGTGGATGACCGCGGCCTACCCAAGAACACCGGGTCTTCGCCCGGGCTGTGTCTCCTTGGTCTCCCCTCACCCACCTGCCACGTGCCCCATGGCGTGGGGTTTGCGGCGCGCTGTGCGCCGCGCTGGCCGCTAGAGCGCGAAGGCTCGCACGACGTCAGTCAGTTGCTTGGCCTGGTCCTGCAGCGAGCGCGCCGAGGCCGTGCCTTGTTCCACCATCGATGCATTCCGCTGCGTGGAGTCATCCATCTGCAGGATGGCCGTGTTGACCTGCTCGATGCCCAGGCTCTGCTCGCGGCTCGAGGCGCTGATCTCCGCCACGATGTCGCTCACGTGCTTGATGCTGGTGACGACCTGGCGCATCGTCACGCCCGCCTGTTCGACCATCTTGCTGCCCTCGTCGACCTGGTTGACCGAGGCGTCGATCAGCGCCTTGATTTCCTTGGCGGCGACCGCGCTGCGCTGCGCCAGGCTGCGAACCTCGCTGGCCACGACGGCAAAGCCGCGGCCTTGTTCGCCTGCGCGTGCCGCCTCGACGGCGGCATTCAGCGCCAGGATGTTGGTCTGGAACGCGATGCCGTCGATGACGCCGATGATCTCGACAATCCGCTTGGACGAGGTGGCGATCGAGCTCATCGTGTTGATGACCTGGCCCACGGCCTCGCCGCCTTGCGTGGCCACGGTGGACGCGGACACGGCCGATTTGTTGGCCTGGCTCGCGCTGTCGGCGCTGAGCTTGACCGCCGAGGTCAGCTGCTCCATCGCAGACGCCGTTTCCTCGAGCGAACTGGCTTGCTGCTCGGTGCGCGACGACAGGTCCATGTTGCCTTGGGACACTTCTTGCGCCGCCGTGGCAATGGTGTCCGCACCGTTGCGCACTTCCGAGACGATGCGGTGCAGGCTGTCGACCATGCGCTGAAGCGCGGTGATCAGGCGCCCGACCTCGTCCTTGCTCTCGACCTCGACACGGTAGGTCAGGTTGCCCGCCGCCACGGACTCGGCCAGCTCGATGGCACGCCCGATCGGGCGGGTGATGGACCGCGTGATGTAGTAGGCCGTTCCCACGCCGAGCAGCACGGCCAGGATCGACGCAGCGATCATTTCAATCTTCGCTCGGCGCGATTTGTCCTTGGCGTTGTCGACGTCGCTGATCATGCTTTTCGCCTGCAGATCGACCATCTTGTCGATCAGCGCGTAGTACCGAGACTGCGGGTCGGCCATCTCGTCCTGGTAGACGACCATGGCTTCATCGCGCTTGCCGGCAGCGATCAGGTCGAAGACCTTGCGCACCACTGTGCCGTATTCCTTGCGTGCCTTCGTCTGCTCTTCGAAGATCGCCTTGGTCTCGTCGGAGTGGAGGAGCTTCTCGAAGTTGGCCAGGTTCGCGGTGTTGATCACGCGGATGGCGGCGTACTCGTCCATGTACTTCTTCTGCTGCTCCGGATTGGTGGCCAGCAGGATTCGACCGAGCGTCATTGCGCCGCGATCACCAACGTTCTTGATCGTGTTGCTCAACGCGATCTGCGCATAGCGGTCGTCCACCACGCCGTCCATGACCGTGCTTGCGCTGTTCAGGACCGAAATGGCAACCCCCAGAGTCACCAGCAACAGCGCAATGACGACCGAGAAGGCCAGCGCCAAACGCGCGCCTATCTTGAGGTTGAAAAGATTCATCAGATGGAACTCCAGCAACATTGACTTCGATTTATTGATGCATTGCGTTGCGCTACTCGGCACGACCCACAACCCACCTCAGAGCATCACGGTGGTAACGAACTACCCCGTATGGTGTGGGCATCTTCGGTATTCCAGCGGGCTGACTTGAGCCGTTTTTACGGACAGTTGGACCTTTCTTGTCACGCACCTGAAACATGCACTGACACCTCTCCACCGACGTCGAAATCGCCTTTGAAATTTCAAGCGCTGGTCGCAAGAGGCCTGCTGTTTACGGCATGCGATTCACGATAGGGGCCGCTGCCGGTGGGTCGTACTGCTAGGTCTTACAGGTCGCATGCACGAGTTGATTTGAAGCGTGCCGAAGTTGGCATCCCGGATTCGGCTGCATGGATCCGATTCGGATCGAAGGCCTCTGCGCGTGTCATCGCAACCCACCGGGCGCCTGAGACTCGCGCTCCCAGCGCGATCCCCTCACGGCGAGTTGTGAACCAGGGCGAGGCTCAATATACTGTACATAAATACAGTCATGTTTTCGCACCCACAAATCCCGCTTTATGCCGAGCTGCATTGCCTCAGCAACTTCAGTTTTTTGAAAGGTGCGTCGCACCCGGAAGAACTGGTGGCGCGCGCGCAAGAGTTGGGTTACGGCGCATTGGCAATCACCGACGAGTGTTCCCTCGCCGGCGTGGTGCGTGCACACAACGAAGCGCGACAACGCAAGTTCCCTCTGATCATCGGCAGCGAGATGCGCTTGCACTCGGCTTTCAGTGGCGAAGCTCATGCACGCCTGGTGTTGTTGGCGCAAACGCGCCGTGGCTACGGCAACCTGTCTCACTGGATCACCGTGGCGCGCAAGCGTGCCGACAAGGGCAGCTACCTGGCCCACCCCGGCGATGTGGAAGGCAAGGTGCCTGACGGTCCCACGCTCACGGGCCTGCCCGAATGCCTGGCACTGCTGGTGCCGCAGGCCTCGCAAGCGTACGAAGACGTGCTCGCACATGCCCTGTGGTTGAAGATGTGGTTCCAGGAACGCGCCGCCATCGCGATCGAGCTGCGGCACGGCGCCGGTGATGACGAGTTGCTCGAGGTGGTGCAGCGCGTGTCGAAGGAAACCGAGCTGCCCATCGCCGCCGCCGGTGGGGTGCTGATGCACGTGCGCTCGCGCAAGCCTCTGCAGGATGTGCTCACCGCCACGCGGCAAAGTTGCTCGGTGGCGCAATGCGGCCATGAGCTGCAGCCCAATGCCGAGGCACACCTGCGGTCGCGGGCGAGGCTCGGTAGCCTCTACCGCGCCGAGTGGATCGAGAAGACGATGGAGCTGGCTCGCACCTGCACCTTTTCGCTTAACGAGTTGCGTTATGAATACCCGCAAGAGATCGTGCCTCTCGGCGAGACCCCCACGAGCCACCTGCGCAAACTCACCTATGCGGGCGCGCTCAAGCGCTTTCCGCGCGGCTTGCCGGAGAAGGTGTGCGACCAGATCGAGCATGAGCTCGACCTCATCCAGCAGCTCGACTACGAGCGCTACTTCCTCACCGTGGCCGATGTCGTGCAGTGGGCGCGCGGCCAGAGCATCTTGTGCCAGGGCCGCGGCAGTGCCGCCAACTCCGCCGTCTGCTATTGCCTGGAGGTGACCGAGATCGACCCGGGCCGCGCCACACTGCTGTTCGAGCGCTTCATCAGCATCGAGCGCAGGGAGCCCCCCGACATCGACATCGACTTCGAGCACCAGCGCCGTGAAGAAGTCATCCAATACATCTACGCCAAGTACGGGCGGCATCGCGCAGCGCTCACCGCCGTGGTCATCTGCTATCGCCCGCGCTCGGCCTTGCGTGATGTGGGGCGTGCACTCGGCATCGACCTGCAGCGCATCGAGGCCGTTGCCAAGAGCATTCAATGGTGGGATCACGGCCCGCAGGAGCCCGAATGGTCTTCGGAAGAAGATGAGTCACCCGGCACCGAGCGGGTCAGCCGCTTGAATGGTGATCGCTTGACCGAGAGCGGCTTCGATCCTGAGGCGCCACTCATCAGGCTGTGGATGGAACTCACGCAGCAGCTCATCGGTTTTCCGCGTCACCTGAGCCAGCACCCAGGTGGCTTCGTGATTGCGCGCGATCAGCTGTCGCAGTTGGTGCCCGTCGAGAACGCGGCGATGGAAAAGCGAAGCGTCATCCAATGGGAGAAAGACGACCTCGAATCGCTGGGCCTGATGAAGGTCGACATTCTTGCGCTGGGCATGTTGAGCGCCTTGCGGCGCTCACTCGAATTCGTCGGCCACAAGCTCGGGCGCGAGTTCAAGCTGCAAGACGTGCCCGACAAGGACGATCCCACCTTCGACATGATCTGCGCGGCCGACACGGTGGGCGTGTTCCAGATTGAAAGCCGGGCACAGATGAGCATGCTGCCGCGTCTGCAGCCGCGCGAGTACTACGACCTGGTGGTGCAGGTGGCGATCGTGCGGCCGGGGCCCATCCTGGGCGGCATGGTCCATCCGTATCTGAAGAATCGCAAGCTGGACGACGACCAGATCGACTACCCGGGAGATCTCAAGCCGGCCCTGCAGCGAACCAAGGGCGTGCCCATCTTTCAGGAGCAGGTGATGCAGATCGCGATGATCGCTGCCGACTTCACGGCCGGCGAAGCCGACAAGTTGCGCCGTGCCATGGCTGCCTGGAAGCGCAAGGGCGGGCTCGGCCCATTCCATGATCGGCTGGTCGGTCGCATGGTGGAGAAAGGCTATGGCAAAGAGTACGCGGAGCGCATCTTCAAGCAGATCCAGGGCTTCGGCGAGTATGGCTTCCCCGAGAGCCATGCCGCGGGCTTCGCCTTGCTGGCCTACGACAGCAGTTGGCTCAAGTGCCATCACCCCGACGCCTTCCTGACCGGCCTGCTCAACAGCCAGCCGATGGGTTTTTATGCGCCGGCACAACTGGTTCGCGATGCGCGTGCGCACGGTGTCGAGGTGCGCGAGGTCAACGTGATGGTGAGCGGCTGGGAGTCTTCACTCGAAGGCCCGCGTGGGCAAGACACAGGTGAGGTGCATGCGCCTCTGCAGCCGGTTCGCCTGGGGCTGCACCGCGTCTCCGGGCTGTCGAAAGAGGCCGGCGAGCGCATCGTGAAAGCGCGGGACCAGGGCGCTTTCACCAACGTCGAAGACCTGGCCCGCCGCGCCGAGCTGAACGCGCATGAACTGAAAGCGCTGGCCCAGGCCAATGCCTTGCAGGCGATCAGCGGCCACCGCCACCAGGCCGCCTGGGTCGTGGCTGGCATCGACACCCGCCCGACTGCCATGCTGCGGTCCACGCGGGTGAGCGAAGCGCCCGCCGAGTTGGATGCGCCGGCCGAGGTCGAAGACACGCTGGCCGACTACCGCGCGCTCGGGCTCACGCTCAAGCGCCATCCGCTGGCCTTGCTGCGCGAGCAGCTCGACGCCTTCAAGGTGCAGACGGCTGCGTCGCTGCGCAACTATCCCCATGGCCGGCTGGCGCGTGCGAGCGGCTTGGTAACGCACCGCCAGCGGCCGCCCACGGCCAAGGGCACGATGTTTGTCACGCTGGAAGACGAGACCGGCGCCATCAACGTGATCGTCTGGCCCAAGGTGGTTGAGGCGCAGCGCCAGCCCTTGCTTGCTGCCAGCTTGATGACTGTTTATGGGCAATGGCAACGGCAGGGCGACTCGCAATTCGCGGTGATGCACCTGGTGGCCGTCAAGGTGATCGACCACTCTGCCTTGCTCGACGGCTTGGTGAGCCGCAGCCGCGATTTCAAGTGAGGCGGGGTGGCGCTTGTAGGACCCGACCCACAGTCGAACCAGCGGCTCTCCGAGCGACACGGCTGTGGATGCTCCCTACAGTTCGCTCCATCAGATCAACAGCCTTCGAGGAGCACCCCATGAGCATCAAGTCCACTCTCTATCTCTTCGTGGCAGGCGCTTCGTTGGCGGTGGCGGCATGCCAGCCACACGAAGGCCCCGCGGAACGGGCTGGCAAGTCGCTCGACGAAGCGGCGCAGAAGATCAGTAATCAGGCCGAGAAGGCTGCAGACAAGACGAAGGACGCCGTCAACGACGCCAAGAAGTAAAGCTCGCTGTCTCAGGCGAGTTCAGTCGCTGCCACCGGTGCCGGCTTGCTCGATTTGCGGGGCGGCTTCGGTGGCATCGTCATCTCGAGCGAGTTGTCGTGGCGCTGCACGATCTCTGCACCGCGGAGCACATGCTTCAGTTCCCGCGCGCCGCCCATCACGACGATGAGATTGCAGCCTTCCTGACGCAGGTTGCGCGGGGTTTTTGCTTCAGGCAACCACAAGACGGCCGTTGCGCCCCAGGCGGTTGCCGCCTGCATCAGCGGCCCCACCGGGTCTGACTTGAACTTCTTGCCACGAGGCCCGACGAGCAGAGGTTCGCCGACGATGGGGTCGTTCCAGTCGGCATCGCCGTAGCCCTGGATATCGATCACGAAGCGAACACCGTCCGAGCGGATCACTGCCACCGGGATCGTGCCGCCATGCGGGACGCTCTTGTCGAATTTCACCGCCCACTGTGTCGGGAAGGTCAACCCGCGACGTGCTTTACGCAGTATGCGCAGCGGGCGTTGTTTCCGTTCGGCATGAACCATCAGGGCGAGGCCCAGCACCGACGCCAGCGCGCCGGCCCCTGCGACTTCCCACCAGGTGCCCCAGGTAACGCGGGCGATCTCGAAACCGCCCAGGAAAAAAGCAAAGCCCATCAGGATCTGTCCGAGCCAGGAAGCGAGATAGGTATGGCGCATGGCTGGTTTAGACGGCAGGGTATGTGGTAACCGATTCTGTCAAAGGTGTCCGGGTGCACAAGAGGCGGATTGCACAGTTCGGCTCGATTTACGGGCAGGAGTATGCGTTGCCTGAGAATCGGTCCATGCACTTTCTGATATCTCCTGCCAAAACCCTCGATTACGAACGCTCCTCGCCCACGCCGGCACTGACCCGCCCGCGGTTCCTCGCCCATTCGGCCGAGTTGATTGGCGTGCTGCAACCCAAGACGCCCGACGAGATCGCCGAACTGATGGATTTGTCACCGCCGCTGGCCCACTTGAATGTCGAGCGTTATGCCGCCTGGTCCAACCGGTTCACCGCGGCCAACAGCAGGCCGGCGGTGCTGGCATTCAATGGCGATGTGTACGAAGGGCTCAATGCGCTCGCCCTTAGCCAGGACGATCTCGCCTGGGCGCAAGAGAACGTCTCCATCCTCAGCGGCTTGTACGGCCTGCTGCGCCCGCTCGATCGCATGCAGCCCTATCGCCTGGAGATGGGCACGGCACTGGCCACGGCGCGTGGCAAGAATCTGTATGAGTTCTGGGGCGACACGCTGGTTCGCCAACTGAATCGGCAGTTGGCGGGCAGCGTGCCGAAGGTTGTCGTCAACCTGGCGTCGCAAGAGTACTTTCGCGCCGTGCAGCACAAGACGCTCAAGGCCCGTGTGATTGAGTGCGTGTTCGAAGACTGGAAGAGCAGTGCGGCAGGGAGCGGCTACAAGGTCATCAGCTTCTTCGCCAAGCGTGCCCGCGGGCTGATGCTTCGCCATGCAGTCGACCACCGGCTCGCCACGCCGGAGGGGCTGGTGAAATTCAAGTCAGAAGGTTACCGATTCGAAAGCGCGGTATCCGAACCTGACCGGCTGGTATTTCGTCGCCGAGTGGAAGTTTGATCCGGCAGAATCTGCAGCATGGCTGAGCAACACATCACCCCCGAACTTCGTCAGTGGATCATCGACCAGGCCAAGGCCGGCCGTCCGCCCGATGAGGTGCTGAAGTCCATGATGTCCAGCGGCTGGGACGAAGACGTGGCCCTGGTCGCGCTCGAGGAGACGCTTGCCGGCTTTTTGAAGGAGCACGCCCAGGCTAATGGGCTGCCCGCACCAGTGCCGGTGCCCGAGCCCGATCTCACCGATGCACCCACCTCGCTGGTGATCGACGGCCACGAGGTCAAGATCGTGATGACGCTGCGCAACCCGCGCGTCATCGTGTTCGGCAACCTGCTGTCGCATGACGAGTGCGATGAGCTGGTCGAGCTGGCGCGAGCTCGCCTCGTGCGCTCTGAAACCGTGGTCACCAGCACCGGTTCGAGCGAAGTCAATGTCGCACGCACCAGCGACGGCATGTTCTTCGGGCGCGGTGAGAACGCGCTGTGCACGCGGATCGAAGCGCGCATTGGCGCCTTGCTCGGCTGGCCCGTCGAGAACGGCGAAGGCCTGCAGATACTGCGCTATCGCCCGGGTGCCGAGTACAAGCCGCACTACGACTATTTTGATCCGGCCCAGGCCGGCACGCCGTCCATCCTGAAGCGCGGCGGCCAGCGCGTGGCGACCATCGTCACCTACCTCAACAAACCCGAGCGCGGTGGTGCCACCACCTTCCCCGACGTGAATCTCGAGGTCGCACCCGTCAAAGGCAATGCTGTGTTCTTCAGCTATGACAGGGCGCACCCGATGACACGCACGCTGCACGGCGGCGCGCCGGTGCTGGCCGGCGAGAAGTGGGTCACCACCAAGTGGCTGCGGGAAGGGCGTTTTGAGTGACTCTGCGCCGCTGCAGGGCATTCGCGTCGTCGATCTGACCCGGCTGCTGCCGGGGCCGTTGGCCACGCGGCAGCTGATGCAGCTCGGTGCCGAAGTCATCAAGATCGAAGGCCCTGCCGAGCAAGGGCAAGAAGACGGTTCTCGCCTCTACTGGCGCACGCCGCAAGAGCAGGCCGCGCGCCAACCCAGCTTGATGTTTCGCGAGCTCAACGACGGCAAGCAACTGCGTCAGCTCGATCTGCGCAGCGCTGAAGGCCTAGCAGATCTGCACGATTTGCTGAACACCGCCGATGTGCTCGTTGAAGGTTTTCGCCCCGGCGTGATGAATCGCCTCGGCCTGGGTTGGAGCGAACTGCACGCACGCTACCCGCGCCTCGTGATGTGCGCGATCAGTGGCTACGGGCAGCACAGCGCGTGGGCACATCGCGCGGGTCACGACATCAACTACATCGCGATGGCAGGGGTGCTGGAGCAACTCGCGACGCTCGATGGCGAAGTGATCACGCCCAACTTCCAGATTGGTGACCTGATGGGCGGCACGCAGGCTGCTGTCAGCGGCATCCTGGCCGGCTTGCTCGGCGCACAGCGCAGCGGCGTGGGCCGCTTCGTCGACATCTCGATGACGCACGAAGTGCTGCGCCATCACGTGTTGGCTGGCATCACGCTGGCGAGCACCGGTCGGGCGCCGCAACAGGGGCGAGAGTTGCTCTCGGGTGGGGCGCCTTGCTACGGCGTGTACCGCACCGCTGACGACCGCTATCTCGCCGTGGGCGCATTGGAGTTGCCGTTCTGGCAACGGCTGTGCGAGACGCTGGGTAAACCCGAGTGGGCAGATCAGCACTGGTCGCTCGGCCTCGTTGTGGGCAGTGAAGAATCGATGAGTTTGCGTGCTCTTCTTCAGCTTGCATTCAGGAGTGAGTCTTTCGCGCACTGGGTGCGCCGCTTCGAGGCGGTCGATTGCTGCGTGACGCCGGTGCTGCGTCTCGATGAAGCGCAGGGGCACCCACTGATTTCTGAAAATTTGTCGCAACGTCGTCAACCGTCTTTCTGAAGACGGCGTTGTGGCTGGGGAGCAAGAAGCTCTTAACCCTTTGCAAAGGACATCACCATGAACAAAATCATCGCTGCGCTGATCGCCGCTACCTTCTCTTTCGGCGCTTTCGCCCAAGCCGCTTCGGCTCCTGCTGCCGCTCCGGCTGCCAAGGAAGCCAAGCCGGCTGCTGCCAAGGCCGAGAAGAAGGCCAAGGTCAAGAAGGCCAAGGCTGCGAAGAAGGCTGCTTCGGCTGCCTGAGCGTTCTCGCTCTCAGCATGAAAAACCCGGCCTTGGCCGGGTTTTTTGTTGGCGCTGAGCCCGGTCGAGACCGGGCTCTTTCACATGCGTCTTCAAGTTCAGGCTTGATTCAGGCGCGTCGGCGCGGGGCGGGTTGGTCGACCAGCTCACCGGGTTGCGTGACGATGGCAGTGAGCCCTGCGAACGGCCGGCCCAAGGCAATGCGCATCCATTTGCGCTGCTCCCAGGTCTGTGGCCCCTCCAGCGGCCATTGCTCAATGCGCGGTGCGAGCTCGGCGCGTGGCAGTCGCGCGTAAGCCGGTATGCCCGGGCGCAGCAACCACACGCTGCGGCGCAACCGGGATGGCAGCGACGCCTTGTGCTCCGACACCCAGTAAACGCATTGCCGCTCGGCCCAGAAGCTCAGGCGTTCGAAGTTCACGCGGCCGGCAAAGCCGGTCTCGGCGGGCAGCAGGATGTGTTCGTCCGGCAGTTCGACGAGCGCGAACAACAGGTCGCCCGGCTTGTCGCCACTGCCCCGGTGCACAAAGATCACGCGCTCGATCTGAGCGGCGGGAAAACGGTCGACCTCTTTCTCGTCCCGGAAGACGACGAGATCGGGGCCTTGCCAAGCGGTGTTCCACGGTGTGCTCATGTGACTTTCTCCACAGTTCGGGCCGAAGGTACACGTTTTAAGCCATTGGGCCCAGACAGGCGCGACAACCTGCAAGCAGCAGGGGCCTTTACCCCGCTGTGGTTAACAACTGGTGACAGTTGAGCCGCAGCGCACTCAGTGCAGATCGCCCGAGCGCAGTATTTGCGTGCCGGGTGCAGGGCTGGCCAGGGCGCGCAACATGCCCTCGGCGACCCGGGTGGCAGAGATGGGCCGCACGCTCCTGGGCAGCCAGCCCATCAAACGGGCACCCCATACCTCGCCTGCGCGCACGGGCTGTCCCAGCGCCGTGCGGTCGCCGACGAGGAGCGAAGGCTGCACGATGACGACCGAATGGAAACCGAGCGCCAGCAGGGCCTCTTGCATTTCGCCTTTCACGCGGCTGTAGAACACGCGCGATTTCGCATCGGCACCCAGCGCCGACACCACGGCCAGACGCGAGGCGCCCGCCGCTTGGGCAGCGCGGGCCGTGTTCACCACCGCATCGAAATCGACCTGGCGAAACGCCTCCTGCGAACCGGCCACCTTGATGGTCGTGCCCAGTGCGATGAACACGTCGTCGATCTTTGACAACGCGGGCAGTGACTGGAAGTCGACCACATGCACTTGCAGTTTGGGACTGGCGGGCAGGTCAGGCACTGCCCGGCGCAGCAGGGCATGCACTTGCGCATAGCGCGGTGAAGCCAGCAGCATGGGCAGCAAGGCCCGGCCGACGAGGCCGGTGCTGCCGGCCAGCAGGGCGATGCGTGGAGACGTGGGTTCAGCGGCCATCGTGGATGGCCACTGTACTCAGCGCTTGGGTTGCGTCAAACGCGACGGCGGCTTGCCGCTGCCGCCGCCTTCACGGCGCGGCTCGGGGCGGGGGCCTTGCGGGCGTGCCGCAGGCTGGGCTTGCCGGGCCGGTGCTTGGCCGTCGCGCGTCGGTGCGCGCGGTGCCGAGCGAGCGTCGTTGATGCGCGACTCGTTGCTGCGCCCGTCGTTGCGTCCACGGCCGGCATTGCCACCGCGTCCGCCGCCACCGCCACCGTTACCCCCACCACCGCTGCGATGACCGCCTCGGCCGGCGCCTTCTCCAATCACCATGCGGCCGAGCACGATGGGCTCGGGGCGCTCGTTCGGGCCGGGCTCGAAGCCGGGGATGATTTCCTTCGGGATCTCGCGCTTGATGAGCTTCTCGATGTCGCGCAGGAAGCCGTTCTCGTCCACGCACACCAGTGACACCGCTTCGCCCTGCGCACCCGCGCGGCCGGTGCGGCCGATGCGGTGCACATAGTCTTCAGGCACGTTCGGCAACTCGAAGTTGACGACGTGGGGCAGTTGGTCGATGTCGATGCCGCGTGCTGCGATGTCGGTGGCGACCAGCACCTGCAGGTCGCCGCTCTTGAAGTCAGCCAGCGCCTTGGTGCGTGCGCTCTGGCTCTTGTTGCCGTGGATGGCCATCGCGCTGATGTCTTGCTTCACCAGATGCTCGACCAGCCGGTTGGCACCGTGCTTCATGCGCGTGAACACCAGCACCTGGTGCCAGTCGTTCTCTTTGATGAGATGGCACAGCAGGTCCTTCTTCATCTCGCGGCCGACGGGGTGAACCTTCTGCGCGATGCTGTCGTTGGTCTGGTTGCGGCGCGCCACTTCGATCAGCGCCGGCTTGTTCAGCAGGCGGTCGGCCAGGGCCTTGATCTCATCGCTGAAAGTGGCCGAGAACAGCAAGCTCTGCTTCTTGGCCGGCACGAGTGCCAGCACCTTCTTGATGTCGTGGATGAAGCCCATGTCGAGCATGCGATCGGCTTCGTCGAGCACGAAGATCTCGACGTGGCTCAGGTCCAGCGTGCGCTGTTGCGCGTGGTCGAGCAGGCGGCCCGGCGTGGCGACGAGGATGTCGACACCGCGCTTGAGCTTGTCGATCTGCGGCTGCATGCCGACGCCGCCAAACATCACCATCGATGTCAGCTTGGAGTACTTGCCGTAGGTGCGCACGCTCTCTTCCACCTGCGCCGCGAGCTCGCGGGTCGGTGTGAGGATCAGCGCACGGATGGGCATGCGGCCGCGCGCATCGCGCACCGAAGGCGTGGCCATCAGGCGGTGCAGCAGCGGCAGCGTGAAGCCGGCGGTCTTGCCGGTGCCGGTCTGTGCGCCGCCGAGCAAATCGCCGCCGGTGAGCACGATGGGAATGGCTTGCGCCTGGATGGGGGTGGGGACGGTATAGCCCTGTTCGTGCACGGCACGCAGCAGCGGCTCGGCAAGGCCGAGGGAGTCAAAAGACATTGGGATTCCGGGGAGCAGATCGGCCCGTCGCTCACAAGGGAGCGCCAGTCGCAGGCAGAAGAGGTAGGGAGCGCGGAGCTCGTGTCAGAACTGACGTCAGCGCAGTGACTGGGCCTGGGCTGGTGGCGCAGTGTAACAGCGGGTCGCGCTCAGGCGGCCTGCAGGGTTGCTGGTTTGCGTGCACTCATCCACACCGTGAACAGGCCCAGGGCCGCCAGCGGCACGCCCAGCCAAGCGAGCTGCGCCATGCCGAGCTGCGCAGAAAACGCCCCGCCGGCCGCAGCGCCGAGTGCGGTGCCGAAGTACAGCATCGAGGTGTTGAGCGAGAACAGCAGCGGCGCCTGCGCCGGTGCCAGTGCCGCAAGTCGCGATTGCTGCGGTGTCATCATGCCGAAGCCCGCGATGCCCCAGACCACGAACACGGTGAGTAGCAGCGGATAGTGACCCTGCGCGAAGGGCACCAGCACCATCATCGAGCCGAGCAGCGTCATCTGAACGGTAAGCGTTCGCAGTGTGCCGAAGCGGTCATTGGCCCAGCCGCCGATCAGCGTGCCAGCCACACCCGACAGGCCGAACACCGCCAGCGTGGCCGACATGCGTTCGTGCGACATCGGAGACAGCGCCTGCAGCACCGGCCCGATGTACGAGAACACGCTGAAGATGGCCATGAAGTAGAGCAAGGTAAACGACAGCGTCCACCACACCGCGGCCTGGCGCAGCAGGGCAGGCAGGCCGGAGAAGCTCGCGCCCGGTGCGGACAGGTCCTTGGGCATCACGAACAGAAGCGCCGCCGCGCCCAGCAGCGACATGCCGGCGATCAGCACGAAGGGCCAGGGCCAGCCGAAGCGGAACGCAAGCCAGGCGCCCAGCGGCACGCCGATCACATAGCTCAGGCTCATGCCCAGGAACACCAGCGACAGCGCTCGCCCGCGCCGTGCTGGCTCGACCACCGCCACGGCGATGCCCGCTGCCAGCGGCGTGAACACCGCGCCCATGCCCATCAGCGCGCGGCCTGCGAAGAGCCAACCCAGGTGAGTGGCGACCGCGCAAAGCAGGTTGCCCAGCGCAAAGACCACCAGGCCGAAGCACATCGCACGCCGCCGCGGCCAGCGGCCGGTGAACACCAGCGCAAGCGGCGCCAGCACTGCGGTTGAAAGCGCATAGACCGTCATCGCCTGCCCCGCCGAAGCCACGCTCACACCGAGTGCATCGCTCAAGGGCTGAAGGATGCCGCTGAGCACGAAGGCACCGGTACCGATGACGAGGTTGCACAGCGCGAGGAGGTACAGCAGTCGGGGCATGGCAATGCGATGGACGTGGAAGCGGCGACGCTAGCAGAACTGCGCAGCACCCCCTACGGCGGGGGGGTGTGATCCGTTGGGCGGTTTGGTGACGTTCTTCCAGGCAAGCCGCCTCGATGCCGATGCGGTGCCCTTCGGCGCATGCCGCTTCGAGCGGTGAACGCCTGCACAACCTTGACCCAACAGGAGTCCGTATGAATACCTTTTGCAAACTCAAGCCGGCCGCATTGCTGGCACTGGCTTTGGCCGCGCCCCATGCGTGGGGCGGTGAAGTGATGACCGACCGCTGCAGCCAGGAAGTGTCGTTCACCGACTACGGCAGCCAGCCGGGCTCCAACGATGCCGTGGTACTCAAGCGCGGGAATGGCAAGACGAATTGGACGCCGCCCTTCACCGTAAAGCTGAGCGACAGCGGCCACATCCGCTGGTGGTGCCATTCCACCAAGGGCAACGCCTTTGACCCCGGCACCTGGCGCATCAAGGAAATCTACGCCGGCACCAAGTGCGAGATCTATGCCGATGGCTCGCCCGAGAGTTGTCACCCCGACGGCAACATCAAGATCGGCTCGTCGGAGTGGAAGGGCTGGACACCCGAGCGCTCGCGTTGCAAGAACCGCTCGAACAGGATCCAGGCCCGGCTCGACGGCGACCGCAAGCTGCAGATCCTGTGCTTGCCGAAATGACAGTGCGTTTCGCGCCAACGTGAAGTGGGGCACTCCCTCGCTCTAGGGGGAGACCGATCCATTGGCCGCGGCGCTTTCGTCTGTATCAACAGGAGCCTGGCATGTTGCCGGGCTCCGTTTTCAACCCTTCATTCACCATTTGGAGAATTGTCATGCCAACCCTCAGCACCCCGACCCTCACCCTGGGCAGCACCGTGAGCAGCAAGCGCGACGTCACGGTGGCGGGCACCATCACCTTCGATGCCGGCGACGTGGGCAAGAGTTACCGGCTGGAGATCAAGCTCTTCGGCGAAGACAAGAGCGGCGACAAGCTGCCTGCCTCCGATGCGGTCGGCGACGACCTCATCTACACCTACAAGTGGACCAACCCCTTCCTCATCTTTCCCAAGGCCTACCAGACCTTCAGCGTGTCGGCGGCTGGCAACGTCAGCTACTCCGAGAAACGCGCGATCGCCACCACGGTCTTGGACGAAGACACCGGGAACGTGTCGCACATGGTGGGCGGCGTGCTCCTCCAGACGCCCCGCGCGGATGAGGTGTACGCCAACGTCACGCTGTCGGGGTCGCCGGTGACGTCGAAGACCGCCACGGTGGCTTCGGGGTTCGGCGTTTGAGGCCACCACATCGGGTGGCGCCAGGGGCCGCGGGACGTTGATTGATCTGTCGAAAAACGACCGCGCCCCAACCGCCGCTATTTGGGTGTGTCGACCGTCTTGCCTGCCGCCGGTTTTTCCACGGCCGGCGAAGGCGTCGAAGAGCCTGTCGTGACAGGCGATTTGGTGCAGGCTGCCTGGCCTGCCTTCTGACAAGATATTCGCTCTCTTAGCGGTTTGTGTCGCCCTGAATCTACTTGAACGCCTGAGGCTGCACTGGGGCTGGCCAGCGGGCGTTTTCTCTCGGCCTGCGCGTTGGCTGCGCTTGTGCCTGAAAGGGCGATGCAAGCAAGCGAGAGGGTCGACAAGAATCCGGTGCGGAGGAGGCGTTTGGAAGATGTCATGGCGGAAATCCTTTGATCAGAGTCAGTAAGCAAGCAAGGGCAGGATCATGTCTCTGGGCAGGTGCAGGGAAATCGGCCCGGCCATCATCCTGTTGGTAAGAACGGAAAGTGCGTGCCGATCGGATCGTTGTGACAGCATTTGTGCGTGGTGGTCGAACGCCTCTTGTGCGTTTCGCCGTGTGTCGGGGGCCGGCGCCTTTCGCCATCGGGCAAAGCCCACGATGCTTTGAACAAGATATCGGTCGGGCTGCTCCGGCGCAAGCACGGCGTTGGCGATGCGCTCTGCCTGCTCGTAGTCGGGCATCGCTGCGGACACGCCGTCACGCGCGTCACGGGCGAGCGCCAGCAGCAGGCGCGTCGGCCATTGGTCGAGGTTGGTCGCCTGGCCGAAGATGCCTTCTTGCGCATGCGCCACCTGGCTGAGGAGGTCGATGGCGCTGTCGAGGTGCCCGCGGCGCAACTGGCACTCGCCCAGAAGGGTGCGGGCGCGCTCTGCATCTCGGCGGTTGGCGTCTCCGGCGGCTTCGAAGAAGCTCAGCGTTTCTCTCAGCAGCGGCTCGGCGCGGGCGACGTCATCGCGTCGCACGGCGTGCCGCGCCATGACGATCTGGACGTTGTGTTTGACTTCGGGTTCGCCCGAGGCGCCTGCGTGGCGATGCGCTTGGGCAATCACCTCTTCGCTCTCGGCGACCCGCCCTTGGTGGAAGAGCGCCATGGCCCACCACGTGCGAGCGTAGATCGTGTTGGTGTCGTTTTCGCCGAGCAGCGCGATGAAGTCGGTCACCACCGAGCGCAGCTCCGGTTCGGCAGCGTCGTAGCGCCCCAGCACCACGTCGGCATCGGCCGCGCGTTGACGCGCGCGCGCCTTCTCCAACGGCGTGCCTTGGGCGCGGGCGGCGACCAGGTCGGCGAAGAGTTCGCGGGCCAGCTTCCATTGCCCTCTCGCCAGGGCGATGTCGGCCAGGTCTTCGGTCGCGTTGGCGTACAGGCGGTGTTCTTTGCCGAACCTCCGCTTCGCTTGTTCGGCAGCCTGGTTGAGTAGCGCCGTGGCTTCATCGAAGCGGCCGTCGTCCTTGGCCATCAGGCCGAGGTAGGCGAGAGCGTCGATCGGCCACGCCGCCGTGGCATCGCCTCCTTGCTGGCCGATGGCAATCACTTCTTCGAACAGCGCGCGTGCACGCTCGGCCTGCCCCAGGCGCCGCTTCGTGTCTGCCAGCGTAAAGGCCACTTCGAGGAACTCGGGCGTCGCCGCCTTGCCCATGGCCGCCTGATAGGAGTAGCTCGTTTCCAATGCTTCGGCGGCGGTGAGCGGATCGCCGGTGGTCGACAGCAGCAAGCCGATCGGGCGGGCCATGGCGGCACGCAAAGGCGCTTCATCCTTGAGTTTCAGCTGGGTCTCGGCCCAGGTGCGCCTCAGCAACTCTGTCACCGGAACGGTCGCCTTCCCCGACTGGTCGGGGTTGAGCCCGCGAAACAAATCGGTCATCACATTGAGCACGGATCGCGTGCGCGCGGCTTCTTGGGTGGCTGCACGCCATTGCCAACTCGCTGCGGCCACCCCTGCCATCAGCGCCAGCATCACGGCCGCCAGGGCCCACACCTGCGCCCGGTTGCGTTGTGCGAACTTGCGGGCGCGGTACCCGAAGGTGTCGGGCCGCGCACTGACCGGCTCGCTTCGAAGAAAGCGCTGCAGGTCGTCGTTCAGTTCCTGCACGGTGGTGTATCGCTCGCTGGGAAGCTTCTTCAAGGTCTTGGCGACGATGGTTTCCAGGTCGCCGCCGATACGTTGTGCCAAAGCGCCGAAACTGGTCCCGCGAGACGATGCGGCATCGGGTGACTCGCGCAGCGCGGTGGCCAGGCTGCGCGGCGGCTCTTCGACGATGGCGCGCGCCATCGCGGCCACGCCGCGCGAGGTTCCGCCATACGGTCGCGCGCCGCTGAGCAGACCGAACAGCACCACGCCGAGCGCGTACACGTCGGTCGCGGTGGTGATGGCCCCGCCTTCGACCTGTTCGGGCGCGGCGTATTCGGGGGTGAGGCCGGCCGCGCCCGCGCGCGTGAGCTCGGTGAGGTCACTGTGTTCATCGGCATCGACCAGCAGCTTGGCCACGCCGAAGTCGAGCAGTTTCACGTGGCCGTCGTCGCTCACCAGGATGTTGGCCGGCTTCAGGTCGCGGTGCACCACCAGGTGGGTGTGCGCATAGGCCACCGCGCTGCACACCTGCATGAAGAGTCGTAGGCGCGCGTCGATGCCGAGCTTGCGCGCGTCGCACCAGTGGTCGATGCGTTCGCCTTGCACATACTCCAGCACGAGGTAGCGCGCGCCGCCGGCGGTGAAGCCGGCGTCGAGCAGCTGCCCGATGTGCGGGTGCGCGAGCCGCGCGAGAAATTCGCCTTCGCGGGCGAAGCGTGCCTGCGCCTGCGTGCCCATGCCGGCGGCGTGCAGCAGCTTCACGGCAGCGCGGCCGTTGTAGAGGCCATCGCTGCGCGTGGCCAGCCACACCTGGCCCATGCCCCCCTGGCCGATGGCTTCGCGCAGTTCCCAGGCCCCCAAGCGCATGCCGGCCCATGGGGTTTCGCCGGGAACCGAGGTCAAGGGCGGGACGCCTTCACCGAGAAAGTCACCCGCTTCGGCCACGCGATCGGCATCGATCATGGCCAGGAGGCGTGGGTAGAGCGCTGGGTGCTCCTGCTGTATGTATTCCAGCAGGGCTTCGCGTTGTGTTTCGCCGGTGGCGGCCCAGCGGTCGAACAGGGCCAGCACCTCGCGCCATGCAGCGGTCGATGTTGCCGCTTGTGCCATGGCCGGGTTCAGGTGCTGAGGTAGTCGAACAGGAAGGCGCGCGCGCGGCGCCAGTCGCGCTTGAGCGTGGGCACCGAAAGCTCCATCACCTCGGCGATCTCTTCCATCGTCATGCCGCCGAAGTAGCGCATCTCCACCAGCTTGTGGCCGCGCTCGTCGATGCGGCCCAGCGCCTGCAGGGCTTCGTCCACGCTCACCGCATCGGGCTGGCCGGGCAGCTCGTCGAAAGCTGCCGTGCTGAGCGTCACCTCGGCGATGCCGCTGCCGCGCTTTTGCGCCATGCGCTCGCGCACGTGGTCGACGATCACGCTGCGCATCACCGCGCTGGCATAGGCGAAGAACTGCTTGCGGCTGCCGGTGTTCTGCCCGCCGTCGCAGCGCAGCCAGGCCTCATGAACGATGGCGCTCGGGTCGAGCGTGATCGGGCCGGCCTTCGACAGGTGCGCACGCGCCAAGCGCTTCAGGTCGCCGTAGAGCACGGTGTACAGGCGGTCTTTCGCCGCGGTGTCGCCCGCCTGCGCCTGCGCCAGCAGCAGAGTGATCTCGCTCATGCGGGCGATTCTATGCAGAGCGTCTCACCAAACTAGGGGGATCTCTTTTGACGCGGGCTTGCGTCTGTACAGACAGGAGCCGATCGGCTCTGCGTTGTTCATTCACCCAAGGAGACCCGCATGAACATTCAAGGAAAACTGCACCGCATCACCAATGTGAGCGCCTTCGTGGCCAGCTATGTCAAGACCGGCGGCAAGCCGACCACCGGCTTCGCGCCGTGGGGCAAGGCGCGTGTGCACCTGGGCACGGACTTTCCGGGCGGCGAGTTCGCGGGCGGCTTCATTCCCCCGATGTCGCTGAAGGCCGACACCAACAGCCAGGGTGTCTTCAAGTTCGACGTGCCCGAGGCCTTCGCCAAGGCGCGCGGCCGGGTGGTGGCGTACAGCGTTGGCTCCGCGCCCAGCCCCTTCCCGGGCCTGCCGCCGATCCCGGTGCTCGACCCGATCTACCGCTCGCAGGCCTTCAAGTTCACCGACGTGTCGGCCGCCGAGCAGGCGCAGGTGCAGAACATCTTCATCTTCCCGGCCAAGACGCCCACCGAGGCCGGCGTGTCGCAAGAAGAGCTGAATGCGGAACTCGGTGCCCTGAAGAAATCACAGAAGCTCGACAAGCTGCGTGCCACCATCGGCTCGCACCACATCAGCGTGGCGGCCGAGAAGAGCGGCGGCGACCTCAGCTTCAAGGCCCATGTGCGCGGCTCCACCTCGCACGACCTGGAGCGGGTGATCGAGATCAAGGCCGGCGAGATCGACATCGACCTGCCGGGCCCCGATTTCATCGTCGGGCTGTGCGTTGACGAAGACGAGATCGAGTCCAGCATCCGAAAGGGCTTGTCCAAGATGTCGGCCAAGGTGAGCAAGACGCTGCTGAACGAACTGGACAAGCAGTTTCCCGGCATTGCGTCGCAGGCCACGGTGTCGGTGTGGCGCACGCGCCATGTGCAGACCGGCGACAAGGTCATCAAGTTGCCCCTACTGCCCGACGTTCACACCCCGGTGTTCGCCGTGGTACCCGATGGCGCATTGGGAGTGCCTCGAAAACTCTATTGAGCCCGTATTGGGACGATGGCGTGTGGGGTGGAACGGGTTGTCCCGGATAATCCGGGGTTTCCGGTTCCACCAGCGACCGCTCCACCCGAGAGAAGTGCCCCATGGCCCAGTACGTTTTCACCATGAACCGCGTCGGCAAGATCGTCCCGCCGAAGCGCCAGATCCTCAAGAACATCTCCCTCAGCTTTTTCCCAGGTGCCAAGATAGGCATGCTGGGCCTGAACGGCTCGGGCAAGAGCACGCTGCTCAAGATCATGGCCGGCGTCGACAAGGACATCGAAGGCGAAGCCACGCCGATGCCCGGCCTGAAGATCGGCTACCTGCCGCAGGAGCCGGTGATGAACCCCGACCAGACCGTGCGTGAGGCGGTTGAAGAAGGCATCGGCGGCGTGCTGGCCGCCAAGAAGCGCCTCGACGAGGTGTATGCCGAATACGCGGCTGAAGATGCCGACTTCGACAAGCTCGCCGCCGAACAGGCCGAGCTTGAGGCCGTCATCTCAGCCGCCGGTTCCGAGAACACCGACCTGCAGCTCGAGCTGGCCGCCGACGCGCTGCGCCTCGCGCCGTGGGATGCCGTCATCGGCAAGCTCTCCGGTGGCGAGAAGCGCCGCGTGGCGCTGTGCCGCTTGCTGCTGAGCAAACCCGACATGCTGCTGCTCGACGAACCGACCAACCACTTGGATGCGGAATCGGTCGACTGGCTGGAGCAGTTCCTGCAACGCTTCCCCGGCACCGTGGTGGCCATCACCCATGATCGCTACTTCCTCGACAACGCGGCCGAGTGGATTCTCGAACTCGACCGCGGATCGGGCATCCCGTGGAAGGGCAACTACTCGACCTGGCTCGAGCAGAAGGAAGGCCGGCTCGAGCAGGAGCAGAAGACCGAAGACGCCCGCACCAAGGCGATGAAGAAGGAACTGGAGTGGGTGCGCCAGAACCCGAAGGGTCGCCAGGCCAAGAGCAAGGCGCGCCTTGCGCGTTTTGAAGAGCTCTCCGACGTCGACTACCAGAAGCGCAACGAGACCAACGAGATCTTCATCCCGGTGGGCGACCGTCTCGGCCACGAAGTGATCGAGTTCGACGGCGTGACCAAGAGCTTCGGCAACCGCGTGCTGATCGACGACCTGAGCTTCAAGGTGCCGGCTGGTGCCATCGTCGGCATCATCGGCCCGAACGGCGCTGGCAAGTCGACGCTGTTCCGCATGATCTCGGGGCAAGAGAAGCCCGACAGCGGCACCGTGAAGATCGGGCCGACAGCCAGGTTGGCCTTTGTGGACCAAAGCCGCGAATCGCTGAGTGCCGACAAGACCGTGTGGCAAGACGTGTCGGGCGGGCTCGACAACATCATCGTCGGCAAGTTCGTGATGCCGTCGCGCGCCTACATCGGCCGCTTCAACTTCAAGGGCAACGACCAGCAGAAGCTGGTGGGCAGCCTCTCTGGCGGTGAACGCGGGCGGCTGCACCTGGCCAAGACGCTGTCGCAGGGCGGCAATGTGCTGATGCTCGACGAACCGTCGAACGACCTCGACGTCGAAACCCTGCGCGCGCTCGAAGATGCGCTGCTCGAATTCGCCGGCTCCATCATGGTGATCAGCCATGACCGCTGGTTCCTCGACCGCATCGCCACGCACATCCTGGCCTGTGAAGGCGACTCGAAGTGGAACTTCTTCGACGGCAACTACCAGGAGTACGAGGCCGACAAGAAGAGGCGCCTGGGCGAAGAAGGCGCGCGGCCGAAGCGGGTGCGCTTCAAGGCGATCAAGTGACCGGGCGATAGCCCGGTCATCCCGGCGCACGCCGGGATCCATCTTGCGGCAGTGGATCCCGGCGTGCGCCGGGATGACGAGAGCTGCCCCCCAAACTTTGCAGTCTTGACGCTGGCGCCTGCCGGTTTGACGATGCCGCCTCACCCCACGAGGAGACAAGCCATGGCCACGCGCAAGACAGCGAAGAGCAAAACGACAAAGAGCAAGACGGCCAAGCCACCCAAGGGCCTCACGAAACTCCTGTTCATGCGGGTCGCCCGGCCCGACCCACCCGACTCGCGTGACCGCCCGTTTCGGCCCAATGTGGGCCGCGCGCCGGCGGCCACGCTTTTCCCTACGGTGCCACTGCCGGTCAAGGACCAGGGTGACACCAATGCCTGCACCGGCTTCGGCCTGTCACTGGTGGTGGAGCATTTGCTGCGCAGCGCGAAACGCGAGTCCACGCCGGCCATCTCGCCCTACATGCTGTATTCGATGGCGCGTCGCTACGACGAATTCCCGGGTTCGGTCGAAGACAAGGGCTCGAGCCTGCGCGGCGCGCTGAAGGGCTGGTTCAAGCACGGCGCGTGTCGTGCCGAGCTGTTCCCCGAGGTCGGCATGCCGGCGGCCAGCAAGAAGCTGTCGGAAGACTGGTGGTTCGACGCCGTCAAGCGCCCGCTCGGCGCGTACTACCGCATCGACCCGCAGTCCATCACCGACATGCACGCCGCACTCAACGAGGTCGGCATCATCTACGCGAGCGCGGGCTGCCACTCGGGCTGGGACGAAGGCATGAACCAGCCGCAGCTGAAGCGGCGGCCGACCTCGTTCAAGGGCATGTTCGAGATTCCGGTGCAAGGCGGGCATGCGGCGCATCCGGGCCATGCCTTCGCGATCGTCGGCTACAACGAGCGCGGCTTCCTGATCCAGAACTCGTGGGGGCCGGCGTGGGGTTCGTTCGGCTACGGGATCATCAGCTACGACGACTGGCAGAGCAACGCGATGGACTGCTGGGTCGCGCAGCTCGGCGTGGTGACGCAGGACCACACGGCCATCTCCAAGGCCATCAGCCTGCGCACCGATGCTGCTGGCCGCGTGTCATTGGCGGCGAGCGAGGTGCTGCGCAACCGCGAGATCTCGCCCTTCATCATCAACATGGGCAACAACGGCGCGCTCAGCAACAGCGGCGTGTTCCGCACCCAGCCCGACGACGTGCGCGCACTGGTCGACGTGCACCTGGCCGCGGCGCGCAAGAAGTGGGGGCTCGAAGACGATGTGGTCGACGTGTGCATCTACGCGCATGGCGGGCTGGTCGGCGAAACGGCGGCCGCCGACATCGCCGCGCAATGGATTCCCTTGCTCTACGACGCGAAGGTGTTCCCGATCTTCCTGATGTGGGAGACCGATTTCTTCTCTGCACTGCTCGGCTGCATCGAAGACGCGGTGAAGGACGTGCCGCGCACCACCGGCTTCTCGCTGAAGAATTGGTGGAACCAGCGGCTCGAGCAACTGCTGGCGCGACCCGGCACGGGCATCTGGGGCGAGATGAAGCAGAACGCCGATGCAATGAGCGCCTACCGGCCCGTGCTTGCCGATGCGCTGGAGGTCGACGAACCCGGTGGCGTGCGCCTGTACCAGCACTTCAAGCACGGCGTGGCCAACAAGAAGATCCGCATGCACTTCGTCGGCCACTCGGCCGGCAGCATCGTCGCGAGCTTCATGATCGAGCGGCTCGCGCAAGAAGGCATGCAGTTTGAATCGGTGAGCTTCATGGCGCCGGCGGTTCGGCTTGACACCTTCGACCGACTGGTGCGGCCGCACCTCGATTCGGGCGTGGTCAAGCGCTACCAGCAGTTCCACCTCACCGACCAAGCCGAGCAGGATGACGGCAGCTGTGGGCCGTATCGTCGTTCGCTGCTGTACCTGGTGAGCGAATCCTTCGAGGGGGGCGACACGACGCCCATCCTCGGCATGGAGAAGTTCTTCGGCGACTACGCGAAGAAGCTGCCGAACACGACGATGTATTCGTCGCCCGGCCCGGTCAGCTCCAGCCGATCGCACGGCGGCTTCGACGACGACCCGGGCACGCGTGCCCAGATCGTGAAGTTCATTCTGGGGAAATGAATGCCGTCATCCCGACGAAAGTCGGGATCCACTGCTGCGAGTCACTCAGAGGTTCGTCGGGTCGCCGTGGATCCCGGCTTTCGCCGGGATGACGTCTTGTCGATCAACCGAGCACCTGCCGAATGTGCTCGGCCTGCTCGTCGCTCAGGCGGCGCGTTTGCTGAACCAGCGCGAGCTGGCGCTGCGTCATCTCGCGGTACAGCGCCGCGTGTTCGGGGCCGAGCGTTTCGAACGCGGCGAGGTGCCGCGCGATCACGCCTGCATCACCGCGCGACACCGGCCCCGCCACGGCCGCCGACAAGCCCTTGCTCGCGGCCGCGGCCAGCGTGCCTTGCGCCAGCGGCAGCAGGGCCTGCAGCGCCTGGGCTTCGTCCACACCGAAGCTGCGCCACGCGGCCACCGCTTCATTCAGCATCGACAGCAGAAAGCTCGCCGCGTAGCTGGCGCCGCCGTGGTACAGCGCGCGTGCGCCGGGTGGCAGGTGGATCGGGTGCATGCCGAGCAGCGCTGCTAGCTCCTGCAATTGCGCTTCAAGCTCGGGCGGGCCTTCGATGGCCACCGAGCTGCCGGCGATCAGGTCGAGTGCGCGCGCCGGGTCGGAAAAGATCTGCAGTGGATGAAAGCCGCCGATTGCCGCGCCGGCATCAGCCGCGGGTTGCAGCACCGCGACCTCGGTGGCACCGCTGCAGTGAACCACGGCCTGCCCACGCCGCCACGGCAGTTGCGCGGCGACGGGTGCGAGTGCGTCGTCGGGCACCGTGAGAAACACCAGGTCGGCTTGCGCCGCTTCCATCGCGTTGACGGCGCGGCAGTTTCCGAGTTGCGCCGCGAGTTGCTGCGCCGATGCAGCGTTGCGGTTCGCCACCATCGCGATGTCGACACCCACGCGGTGCAAGACCACCGCCAGCGTCGCGCCGAGGCGACCGGTACCGATGATCGCGATGTGGCCCACGACGCGGCACCTCAGGCTTGCAGCGGCTTGTCGCGCGCGAGCTCGCCGCCCAGCGCCAAGATGAGGTCGGGGATCAACTGGCCCAGCTCGCCGGTGGTGATGGCCACGTCGGCGTCGAAGCCGTTGTCTTCTTTTCCGCCGGTCGAGCCGGCACCTTCGAGCGCCACGTCGAGCAGCTTGATCTTCTTGATCGTCATGGCTTCGGTGAGCACGAAGGAGACACGGCTGTTCCAGGTCATCGCCAGCTGCGTGGGCAGTTTGCCCTGTGCAATGTGCTCGCCGACTTCTTCGATGTCCAACGTGTGGCGCGCGTAGCGAACGGTCGACTTCTCGCTGTCGGGCTGCTTCAATTCGCATTCGCGGTCGATGGTGAACCCGGGCGGCGCTTCACGCGTCTTCAGCCATTCGGCCATCGCGGTGCCGGCGGAGGTTTCGGTCTGCAGCAGCGTGAGGGTGATGCCACCGCCGAGCAGCTCGACCAGCATGCTGACGATGCGGTCGGCCGCTTTCACGCTACCGGCGCCCACCGTCACCAGCTTGGCGCGCGGGTCGATCCAGATCGTGGTGGTGGACCGTTTCGGGAAGGCGCGCGGCAGCAGGCCGTGCACGATGTCTTCCTTCAGCTCGCGCGCCTTCTTGCCCTTGGGCCGGCGGCCGGTGTCAGCCTCGATCTTCTCGAGCTGCTGCTCCAGGGTGTTCTTCACCACCTGGCTCGGCACGGCTTTGCGTTCGATGCACAGCTTGAGGATGAGCTGGCCGCCCACGCCTTCCATCAGCACGCCGTTCTTCTCGCCGCGCGGTTCGACCCAGCCGGCCGATTCGAGTTGCGAGGCGCCGCATTCGACGAAGCGGCCGGTGTCGAGGCGGCTTTCGATCTCGGCGCTGGAGGGCGGCTCCCAGGGGCCGATGCGGTAGAGGAGGGCGTTCTTGAACATGGGTGCGCAGAGGGTTGGGGGGCGGATTGTAGGTGTCGGGCTCCTCGCTTCCTTCGCGCTTCCACCATGGCCGGTTGGCGCATATCTTGCGAATATCGCTTTACGAACATCGCGCAACCCCTCACCGCCACCGAAAGAGCCTCCCCATGAAGAAGACCCTCATCGCGATGTGCGTTGCCGCCATTGCCACCGCATCGGCCCACGCCCAGGAAACCAAGGTCGCCATCGGCATGTCCGGCTGGACGGGCTTCGCGCCGCTCACGCTCGCCAAGGAAGCCGGCATCTTCAAGAAGCACGGGCTCGACGTCACCATCAAGAAGATCCCGCAGAAAGACCGCCACCTGGTGCTTGCCTCGGGCGACATCCAGTGCGCTGCCACCACCGTCGAGACCTGGGTGGTCTGGAACGCCAACGGCGTGGCTGCCACGCAGATCTTCCAGCTCGACAAGAGCTACGGCGCCGACGGCATGGTGGTCAAGCCCAACATCGCGAAGATCAGCGACCTGAAAGGCAAGACCGTGGCCGCCAGCGCGCCCGGCACCGCACCGTACTTCACGCTCGCATGGATGCTGAAGAAGAACGGCCTGTCGATCAAGGACGTGAAGGTCGTCAACCTGGAGCCGCAGGCGGCCGCTGCCGCGTTTGTGGCCGGCAATGCCGATCTCGACGCCGGCATGACCTACGAGCCTTATCTCTCCACCGTGCGCGCCAAGCCCGAGGCCGGCAAGATCATCGCGACCACGCTCGACTACCCGATGGTGATGGACACCTTCGGCTGCGCGCCGAAGTTCCTGGCCGAGAACCCGAAGGTGGCGAAGGCGATTGCCGATTCGTACTTCGATGCCGTCGAAATGATCAAGGCTGACCCGAAGAAGAGCTTCGAGATCATGGGTGCGGACGTCAAGCAGACGGGCGAGGCTTTCGAAGGCTCGCAAAAATACCTGCGCTGGCAGGACCGCGCGGCGAACCAGAAGTTCTTCTCCGGCGAGCACGCTGCGTTCACCAAAGAGGCGGCCGACCTGCTGCTCGAGGCGGGGATCATCCGGCAGATTCCTGATCTGACGAAGCTCGCGGATACGCAGTTCATCAAGTGATGAAGCCGCTGGTGGCGGTGGCGCCGGGTACGCGCGTCGGGCTCGGCATTGCCTTCTTCGTCGTCTTCGTCGCGCTATGGGCGTTGGCCACGCTGAGCGGCTTCGTCTCCAAGACCTTTCTCGCCGACCCGATCGCGATGGTCAAGGCCGGCTGGGTGCTGCTCACCGAGATGGGTTTTGCCAAGGACATCGGCATGACGGTGTGGCGCGTGGTCGGTGGCTTCGTGATCGCCGCGCTGTTGGCCTTGCCGCTCGGCGTGGCGATGGGCGCCTACAAGCCGGTGGAGGCCTTCTTCGAGCCCTTCGTGTCCTTCGCGCGCTACCTGCCGGCGAGCGCCTTCATTCCGCTGCTCATCCTGTGGGCCGGCATCGGCGAATCGCAGAAGCTCGCGGTCATCTTCATCGGCAGCTTCTTCCAGCTGGTGCTGATGATCGCGGTGGTGGTGGGCAACACGCGGCGTGACCTGGTCGAAGCCGCCTACACGCTTGGCAGCAGCGACCGCGGCCTGGTGTGGCGCGTGCTCATCCCCGGCGCTGCCCCCGAGATCTGCGAGATCCTGCGCATGGTGCTCGGCTGGGCCTGGACGTACGTGATCGTGGCCGAACTCATCGGCGCATCGAGCGGCATCGGCCACATGATCACCGACAGCCAGGCGCTGCTGGCCACCGACCAGATCATCTTCGGCATCATCGTCATCGGCCTCATCGGCTTGGCGAGCGACCTGGGTTTCAAGTGGCTCAACCGGCGCTTGTTTCCTTGGGCGCTTTTGGGGAGGTAGGCAGTATGCGAAGAGGTTTACCGCCAAGGCGCAAAGGACGCAAAGGTCGCCAAGAAAGAGCCTGGTATTCCTTTGCGTTCTTCGCGTCCTTTGCGCCTTGGCGGTGAAAAAGAGCCATGCAAGCATCCACCCTCACCATCAGCCAAGTCTCCCGCACGTTCGACACCGTGCAAGGCAAAACGCTCGCCCTGCAAGCCACCGACCTGAGCGTCGCAGAGAACGACTTCGTCACCATCCTCGGCCCCTCGGGTTGCGGCAAGAGCACGCTGCTGCGCATCGTCGCCGGGCTCGACCACCCGAGCAGCGGCGAGGTGCTGCTCGATGGTCAGCGCATCGTCGGCCCCGGTGCCGACCGCGGCATGGTGTTCCAGAGCTACACGCTGTTCCCGTGGCTCACGGTGCGCGACAACGTGTGCTTCGGCCTGCGCGAGCGCGGCATGCCGCGTGCGCAGCAGATCGAGATCGCGCAGGGATTCATCCAGAAGGTCGGCCTCGCCGGCTTCGAGAACCACTACCCACGCCAGCTCTCGGGTGGCATGCAGCAGCGCACCGCCATCGCCCGCGCGCTGGCCAATGGCCCGCGCATGCTGCTGATGGACGAACCCTTCGGCGCGCTCGACCACCAGACGCGCGAGCTGATGCAAGAGCTCTTGCTCGGCATCTGGGAGGCTGAACGCAAGACCGTGCTCTTCGTCACCCACGACATCGACGAAGCGGTGTTCATGGGCAGCCGCGTGGTGGTGATGAGCGCGCGCCCCGGGCGCATCAAGCTCGACCGCACGGTGCCGTTGCCGCACCCGCGGCACTACTCGGTGAAGACCACGCCCGAGTTCATGGCGCTGAAGGCCGAACTCACCGAGCAGGTGAGGGCCGAGGTGCTGGCCGCCCAGGCTCAGCTTGTTTGACTGACTGACCGACGACGACGCGCGCGTCGTCCGGTGCCGCGCCTTTGCGGCGCTGCGCCATTCAGGAACCCGCCTCGTCGTTTGCGGCTCGGCCCCCGGATTCCGTCACTCGTCGCAGCAGGCCCTGCGGCACGTTGGGAAAGCGAAGGATTGGCCGTATCGTGGCGGCCATGAACTCCTCCGCGCCGTTGCTCACACCCCGTCTCGGCCTTGCTGCCTTGCTCAAGGCCTCGTTCAAGCCGCTGCGACTGGCGATCAGCCTTTCGCTCGCCACGCTGGTGGCGGTGGTGCTGAACCCGATCTTCGAGACATCGTTCCTCAGCGTGCTGGGGCGCACCGTGTTCGTCGGCGTCGTGGTTTTACTGGCCTTCGACATCGCCGGTCACTGGCCCTTGCGTTGGGTGCCGCGCTGGGTGGCGCAACTACTAGCGGTGTGCCTGGCGGCACCGCTCGCGACCATGCTGGCCTACCTGTGGATCGTCAACGGCGATGTGCGGAACTTCCTGCAGCACGAAGGCCTGATCTCGGGCTTCATGTTCATCAGCGCCGCCAGTCTGATCGTTGCGCTGATCCTGGCCCTGGGCGTTCTCTACCGCCAGCGTGACCACCAAGCCCGCGCGCAGGAGCTGGCTTTTGCGCTGGAGCGAAGCACGCTGGAGAAGCAGGCGCTCGACGCGCGGTTGCGCCTGCTGCACGCGCAGATCGAGCCGCACTTCCTGTTCAACACGCTGGCCAACGTGCAGCAGCTGGTCGAGTCGGGCTCGCCGCGGGCAGCGCCGGTGCTGCAAAGCCTCATCGCCTACCTGCGTGCCGCGGTGCCCACTTTCAGCGAACAGAACACCACGCTGGGCACCGAGATGGCGCTGGTGAAGGCCTACCTCGAGCTGATGCGCATGCGCATGCCCGACCGGCTGGAGTTCAGCGTCGACTGGCCGGCCGAGTTGGCGTCGCTGCGCTTCCCGCCCATGGCCCTGCTCACGCTGGTGGAAAACGCGGTGCACCACGGCATCGACCCGAGTGAAACCGGCGGGCGCATCCTCGTCGAGGCGCGCGAGCAGGCCGGTGCTGTTGAGGTGTCGGTAACCGACACCGGCGTCGGCATGAGTGAGACCGCAGCACCCGGCACAGGCCTGAACAACCTGCGCGAAAGGTTGCGTGGGTTCTTCGGCAATGCGGCACAGTTGCAGATGCTTGACGAGCCACCGCACGGCTTGAAGGCCGTCATCGTGTTTCCGAAAGGCTGATCTGCATGCCCACTGCGCTTGTCGCCGACGACGAACCCCTGCTGCGCGAGCGCCTGTGCGGCCTGCTGGCCCGCCTGTGGCCCGAGTTGATCATCGTGGCCCAGGCGCGCAACGGCCGCGAGGCGGTGGAGATGTTCGACGAGCACGCGCCGCAGATCGTCTTTCTCGACGTGCACATGCCGGGCCTGAACGGCGTGGAGGCTGCACGCTCCATTGCGCGGCGTGCCGAGGTGGTGTTCGTCACCGCCTACGAGCAGTACGCCGTCACGGCGTTCGAGCAAGGCGCGCTCGACTACGTGGTCAAGCCCTTCGACGAAGCGCGGCTCGCCGACACGGTGCAGCGCCTGCAGCAGCGCCTGGCGCGTGCGCCGGTAGGCGACGACGCCAAGCTCGATGCGGTGATCGAGAAGATGTCGGCCGAGTTGCGCCGGCGTGTCACGTCGACCGGCTGGCTGCAGTGGATCAAGGCCTCGGTGGGCACCAGCGTGCGGCTGATTCCTGTCGAGCAGGTGGCTTACCTGCGGTCCGACGAGAAGTACACGCTGGTGGTGTGGGAGGGCGGCGAGGCGCTCATCCGCAAGAGCATCCGCGAGCTGGCCGACGAGCTCGACCCCGAGCGCTTTGCGCAGGTGCACCGCTCGGTGATCGTCAACCTGCACCAGGTGAGCCAGGTAGCGCGCGGCCCGAACGAGACGGCCGAGGTGCACCTGAAGGGCCGCACCGAGCTGCTGCCGGTGAGCCGCAGCTTCGTACATGTGTTCCGCCACATGTGAGTGCCCTGGGACGCGTCAACTTTTGAAGTGGCGCGAGAACACCGGCGCAAGTTGAGGGTGCGATTCGATGCGTTGCAGCGTGGCCAGGAATTCCGGCCGTGCCGTGCGCAGATGAGCACGCGTGCCCGACCATTTCGACACCACGGCAGCCAGTATGTCCAGCGCCCGCGGTGGCGCATCGCTCAGTTGGCCTGAGAACTGGTCGGCGAAGACATCCCAGTGGTGATGCAGCCGCGCACGCGTGCCGCGAATGATGCGTTCGCGGGCGGATTCGTCGATGTCGGCGCACCAGCGCTCGGGGTAGTCGCTGATGCTGATCGCGGAATAGCAATTGGCCGCGATGTACACCAGCCCGCGAATGGCCTGCGCACGGGCCGACGCGTCGGCGGGCAGCAGCCCGGCCTGCGGATAGGCGAGCCCCAGGTGGATCAGGATGGCGGCGCTCTCGGTCAGCACGCTGCCATCAGGCATCGCGAGCGTGGGAATCTGCTGCAGCGGGTTGACGGCGCTGAGCTCGGCCAGTGCCGAGTCAGGCTTCCAGCTCGATGCAGTGACGATGCGAAATGGGGCGCCGGTGCGTTCGAGTGCGGCTTCGACGGCGGCTGACCCGGAGCCGACGGTTCCAAACAGGGTGTACATGGGTTCACCTCGCTGAAGGATGAACCTGCAGATTAGCGCAGAGGCTCAATCCCGTGCGCTGTGCAGCAGCACGCCGCGGCCTTCGGCCGGTGGAAGCGCAATGGCTGATGCGCTCTTGTCGTTGTGGGCAGCGCGCTTGGCAGTGATGACCACCGTCTCCAGAACGATCGGCTGAGTGGGCATGCCCTGGGCCACGAGCACGTCGGCGTGGGGCGCGGAGAACAGGCTCGATGCGATCGTGGCCGTGCCGGCGATCAGCATGATGAAGGTGAGGACGGGAGCGAAGATGCGGTCGATCATGGTGGGCTCCAACGGGGGTTGTGACTTGCGGCGAGGTGGACTTTAGGCAGCGGGGCCATCGGTTCCCATCGGATTGCGATGAACTGCGGGAAGTGCGGGACGGGCTGCAGGCTCGCGTGATCAGTGATGTGCTGTCAGCGGCTGGCAGCAGGCGCCAACACCTGCGAGAGCAGACGAAAAAAAGGCGACACGGCATGGCCGTGTCGCCAACAGGAGACCTGCTCCAGGGTTCACCAGTTCGGGGTCACCGGCCCGTGCCCCCACGGAGCAGGCATGTTCACGAGGTGCGCTTGGCGGTGATGACCACCGTTTCAAGCTGAATGATGGGCGCCTTGGCGACTTGTTCGACCGGCTGTGCTGCAGGCGACGAGAACAACGCCATCGCGATGGCAACATGGCCGGCGATCAGTACCGAGAAGGTCAGGGCGGGGGCGATGAAACGTTCGATCATGTGGGGCTCCAGCGGTTTGTGTGTTGCGTTGGAGTGAACTTTAGGCAGCCGTCTCTGCCGCTGCCACCGGTGTGCGACGAACTGCGGGAAGCGGGGGATGGGCCGCAGATCCGCGGGCGCGATGCATGGTTGTGCTGTTCCTGCGGCACACAATGCGGGCCACGATGACCCGCCACGGAGACCCCATGAAGACATTCCACCTCACCCGCCGCGACGCACTGTGCCTCGGTGCCTCCGCCCTGGCTCCGTTAGCCGCACGAGCGCAGGCGGCCTGGCCGAACAAGTCGATCCGCTTCGTGGTGCCGTTTGCACCCGGCGGCAGCTCTGAGATCGTTGCGCGTGCAACGGCCGTCGAGCTCGGCAAGCTGCTGGGCCAGAGCGTCTATGTCGACAACAAGCCCGGAGGCGCCGGCAACGTGGCCATGGCCGAAGTGGCACGTGCCGATGACCAGCACACCGTGATCCTCGGCCACATCGGCACGCTGGCGGTGAACCCGTACATCTTCGACAAGCTGCCCTACGACCCGGTGAAGGACTTCCGGCCGATGTCCTTGCTGTCCAAGGTGCCGAGCCTGTACGTGGTGCGGCCCGACCTGAAGGTGAAGAACCTGAAGGAGTTCATCGCGCTGGCCAAGGCCAAGCCGGGCGTGCTGAACTACGGCTCGGCGGGCAACGGCAGCGCCGGGCACCTGGCCTTCGAGTACCTGAAGATGGTCAGCAACACCTTCGTGCTGCACGTGCCCTACCGCGGCACCGGCCCGCAGCTGACCGACCTGATGGGTGGCCGGCTCGATGCCGCTGCCGTGGGGGCACCGGCGATCATGCAGTTCATCAAGGCCGGCAAGCTCGTCTGTATTGCGACGGGCAGCACCCAGCGGCTGGCGCAATTGCCAGACGTGGCCACGGTGGCCGAGCAGGGCTTCCCGGGGTTCGAGATGACGCAGTGGTACGGATTGCTGGCGCCGTCGTCACTGCCTCAGGCAAATGCTGAGAAGTTGTCGGCTGCCACAGGGCGGGCGGTCAAGGAGCCGGGGGCATTGAAGCTGCTGGAAAGCGAAGCAGCCATCACTGTGGGCAGCACCGCAGAAGAGTTCACGCGGTTCATCGCGACCGAACAGCAGCGCTGGAAACCCGTGATCGCACGGGCCAAGATCAAGCCGGACTGAGCGCCGGCTGGTTCACGGGTTGCGTGCGGCTTAGCGGCCGGCGCCCGACGGGTAGATCGACAGGTAGACGCGAGCGCGTTCATTCATGCGGCGCTCCAGGTCATAGATGTCGACGGCGTCGGCGAGGTAGCGCTCGTTGCGGGCGGTGCTAGAGGTGCTGTTCCAGCCCGAAGAAATGGCGTGGACGATGGTGCGAAGGAAGTTCATGGTGTGTCTTGAGGGCCCTTTTGAGGCCTGATCCGGTAATGAGGGTAAACCCTAGGTCCGAATAGTAGCCCTCTTCGCAAGACCTTGCTGGCCGAGAAGCGCAGCGAATGCGCTCTTGTTCACGGTGCGGCTCCATTCCTTCCCTTATCCGGTCACCTCATCGTTTCCGCAGCACCATGAAGAACGCCAGCAAGCTGCTGGCGTTTCGGGAGCGGAGAGAAGCTTGTCTCAGGCCGGCTGGCGCTTCGCGGTGATGACCACGGTCTCCAGCACGATCACAGCCTTGGCGGCGCTCTGTGCCACTTGGGGTGCCGGAGCGGCTTGTTCGGTGAACAGGCTTGATGCGACAGCGGCGGTGCCACCGATGAGCAGGGCGAAGGTCAGGAAGGGGGCGAAGATGCGGTCGATCATGTGGGGCTCCAGCGGTTTGTTTGTTGCGTTGGAGTGAACTTTAGGCAGCGCCTCCCGCGCTGCCTACCGCATTGCGACGAACCGCCGGAAGCGCGGGATGAACCGCGCCTGCGGCAGACAGTCAGGCCCTCAGATCGGCTGCGTGCGCTCGTTGAGCCAGGCGAGGGCGTCTCCGCTCACCAGCGGCGCCAGGCGCTCGCGCACCGTCGCGTGGTAACGGTTGAGCCAGTCGGCCTCGTCGGCGCGCAGCAGGCCCTTGTCGATGCAGCGGGTGTCGATGGGGCACAGCGTGAGCGTCTCGAATTCGAGGAACTCGCCGAAGGTGCCGTCGCTGCCGTTGATCTGGGCCGGCACGTTGAGCACCAGGTTCTCGATGCGCACGCCCCATTGGCCGGGGCGGTACAGGCCGGGCTCGATGCTGGTGATCATGCCGGGCTCCATCGCCATGTGCGGCTCGGGCGTCGTCTTCGAGATGCTCTGCGGGCCTTCGTGCACGTTGAGGAAATAGCCCACTCCGTGGCCGGTGCCGTGGCCGAAGTCGATGCCTTGTTCCCACAGCGGCGCGCGTGCGATGGCGTCGATCATCGGCGACAGCGTGCCGCGCGGGAAGCGCGTGCGGCTGAGGGCGATGGTGCCCTTGAGCACCAGCGTGTAGTCGCGCTTGTGCGCCGCGTTGAGGGTGCCGATGGGCCAGACGCGGGTGATGTCGGTGGTGCCGCCGAGGTACTGGCCGCCCGAGTCGATCAGCAGCAGGCTGCCTTCGCCAGGCTTGGCTTCGATCACGGCGTGTGACTCGGGCGTGGCGTGGTAATGCGGCATCGCGCCGTTGGCCGCAAAGCCGGCGATGACGTTGAAGCTCAGGCCGACGAAGCCCGGTCGCTTGGCGCGTGCGGCGCTCAGCTTCTCGTCGACCGTCAGCTCGGTGATGCGCTCGTTGCCCAGCGCCTTCTCGAACCACGCGTAAAACTCGCACATCGCGGCGCCGTCTTGCGCCATGGCTTCACGCACGTGGGCGGCTTCGCTTTCGCTCTTGCGACTCTTGAACAAGGTGCTGGGGTTGATGGCCTCGACCACGCGGGCCTCGGAGCCGACGCTTTCGCGCGTGCCCCAGGTGATGCGGCGTGGGTCGATCAGCAGCACGTCTTTGGCGCCCAGCGCCTTCAGTGCAGCGGCAGCCTGCGCATAGGGGGCGAGCTGCACGCCATCGGCGGCAAGCGCGGCCTTCACGTCGGCAGGCACCTTGCCATCGGCGACGAACAGCGTGGCACCGTGCAGGCTGATCAATGCATGCGCGAGGAAAACCGGGTTGTAGCTGACGTCGGAGCCGCGCAGGTTGAAGAGCCACGCGATGTCATCAACGGTCGAGACGAAGTGCTGCGTGGCGCCATGGCGGGCCATCGCCTCACGCACCTGTGCCAACTTGGCGGCGCGCGACAGCGGCGCATGCGGTGCCTTGTGTTCGTAGACGGGGGCGTCGGGCAGGCCGGGGCGCTCGGCCCACACTTCCTTCAGCACGTCGAATTCGGTGTTCAGCTTGACGCTCGCCTTGTCCAGCTGGCTGTGCAGGTGTTGCGCCGCGGCCAGGCCGAGCACGCTGCCGTCGACACCGACGCTCTGGCCGGCGGGCACATGGCTCGCAAGCCAGTCGACATGGTGGGTGGCGGTGCCGCTGGGGATCTTCACCAGGCTGATGCCGGTGCCTGCGATCTCGGCCTCGGCCTGTACCCAGTAGCGGCTGTCGGCGAACAAGGCGGCGTCATCGAGCGTGACCACCAGCGTGCCCATCGAGCCCGTGAAGCCCGACAGCCACTGCCGCCCCTGCCAGCGCTCGGGCAGGTATTCAGACAGGTGTGGATCGCTCGACGGCACCAGCACGGCGGTGAGCTGGTGCTGCTTGAGCGCGTCGCGCACGCGTTCGAGTCGCAGGCGGATGGGGGAAGTGCGGGTGTCCATGGGTGCGGTCCGGGTGGTGCCGCCGTTGCAACCTGGGTTGGGCGCTGGGCGAGCGAACTGTGGATCGGCTGATTCTAGGAGGCTGCCCGCGCCATGGCGCGCGCTGGGTTTCAGGCGGCGCAGGCTCGGCCGGTTTCCCAGTCGAACTCGCGCCAACCATCCGGCACGCTGGGTATCACCTCGACGATCTCGAAGCACGGCTGGCCGAAGAAGGCGTGCTCGTGCAGGGACGCCACGGCGTCGCGGTATTCGGGCATGTCGGTGGTCTCCCACATCAGCACGTCGGAGCAGCGGCCCGAGAAGCCGCTGGAATCGAAGAAGCGCACGCGCACCGAGGGGAAGTGGTTGTAGACCTGCATCAGCGCGCCGTCGTAGACCTCGTCGCGCTCGGCGCGGTCGAGGGCCAGCCAACGCGTGGTGGCCTTGAGCAGCATGAAGACGGTGTAGGGGCGGGCGGGCATGGGTGGTGTCCTCGGGGAGTTGACGCGGCGGTGGCCGAGGCGAGATGATGCGAGCTTCTGCTCATATTTCCAACTCGCATTTCGGACGAACCCATGAAGACCCTGCTCAGCCCTCGCAAATCACCGCGCCAGGCGCGATCGCAGGCCACCGTCGAAGCCATCCTCGATGCGGCGGCTCGCGTTTTGGTAGAGCGCGGTTATGCCGCGACCAACACCAACCTGGTGGCCGAGCGCGCCGGCGTGAGCGTGGGCTCGCTGTACCAGTACTTTCCGAACAAGGACTCGCTCATCACCGCCTTGCACGACCGCCATTCGCGGCAGATGAACGACGTGATCACCGAGGCCTTCGATCGCAGCATGGAGCTGAACTTCGACGATGCGCTGACCACCCTTATCGAAGGCCTGGTGGAGTCACATCGATTGGAGGCTGGGCTTCACCGCGTGCTCGAAATGCAGCTCGCCGGCCATGAAGACCTGGACAGCCACGCCAAATCCGATGCCGCCATCAGCCAACGCATCGTCGAGCTGATGCACCGCTACCGCGACGACATCAACGTGCCCCATCCCGAACTCGCCGCCTTCACGCTGATGCACTCGCTGCACGGCCTCGTGCATGCGGTGGTGCTAGATCTGCCGGAGGGCGTGCCGCTCGAGCACGGCACGCGCGAGATCGTGCGCATGGCCAAGGCTTACCTTCAAGCCAAAGGCTGAAGGCCGCCTACGGGCTGGCTGACTGGCTGTCTCGTCGACGCAGCGGCAGGGTGTCCGGCGCGTCCATCACCGGCGGCTGGGTGGGCTGGGACTCGGTTGCGAGCGGACCTGCTTCTGCCACCACGCGCGCATGGCGTTCGAAGGTGAAGTAGGCCCACGCCCAGTCGATCATCACCACCAGCCGGTTGCGAAAGCCGATCAAGAAGTAGATGTGCGCGAAGAGCCAGAACAGCCACGCGAAGAAGCCCGAGAAGCGCAGCGCACCGAATACCGGCACCGAGAGGTCGACCACCGCCGCGCGCCGGCCGATGGTCGCCAGGTTGCCGTAGTCGCGGTAGTAGAAGGCCCGCGTCGGCTCGCCCTTCATCGAACGCATCAGGTTGGTTGCGGCCAGCCGACCCATCTGCTTGGCGGCCGGGCTCACGCCGGGCACCGAGGTGAGCCCACTCGGGCCATAGCTCTTCGCAGCTGCGAGGTCACCAATCACGGCGATCTCGGGGTGGTCCACCAGCGTCAGGTCGGGCTGTACCAACACGCGGCCGGCGCGGTCGAGCGTGGCGCCCGCGGTGGTGGCGAGTGACCTGCCGAGCGGCGAGCCCGCCACACCAGCCGCCCAGATCACCGTGCGGCTGGGCAGGTGCGCTGCGAGCTCCACATCGCCTTCGTTCGAGACGTAGCTCACGCCGCTCTGGCCGATGGCCGTCACCGTGCACCCCGTGCGCACATCGACCTTCAATCGCTTGAGCTGCTCCTTGGCGCGCTGCTGCAGCGCGGGCACGAAGTTGCCAAGCACCTTGTCCGAGCCTTCGAGCAGCACCACGCGTGCGTGCTTGGAGTCGATGCGGCGGAACTCGCGAGACAAGGTCTGCTGCGCGATCTCGCTCAGCGTGCCTGCCATCTCCACGCCGGTCGGCCCGGCGCCCACCACCACGAAGCTCATCCACTCCGACCGCTCGATCGGGTTGGTGCAGCGCTCGGCATGCTCGAAGGCGCCGATCACGCGAGCGCGGATGTTGAACGCGTCGGCCAGCGTCTTCAACCCCGGCGCATAGGGCGCCCAGCTGTCGTGGCCGAAGTAGCTGTGGGTCGCACCGGCGGCCACGATCAAATGGTTGTAGCTGAGGCGCTCGTCGTCATCAAGGACCACGGCGCGGGCGTTCGCGTCGATGGCGGTGACCCGTGCCTGCAGTACGGTGAGGTTGCCGCGCGCGATCTGCTTGCGCAGGATGTGGCGGATCGGCGCCGAGATCGCCGGCGCGCTCAGCCCCGCCGTGGCCACCTGGTACAGCAGCGGTTGGAACAGATGGTGGTTGGTGCGGTCGATCAACGTGATCGTCACCGGCGCCTTCGAGAGCGCCCGCACGGCCTCCAGGCCGCCAAAACCGCAGCCGATGATCACGACATGCGGGCGATCAGGAACAGAAGGTTTCATGGGGCGCGTAACAGGGTCAGTGAGCGGCTGCAGCGGGTTGATCGAGACGGCGAAGAGCGCGAGACAACATCTGCCGCGAGAGCAAGCGGTGAAACGGCATGATCGTCGCGAGGTACACGCGCCCCAAGCGGTTGTGCGTGCACACCACGGTGCTCGCCGTGACGCGGCATCCGCTGCCCTGCGGCTCCACGTGCACCCAGACGCGAAAGTCGAGGTGCTTGTCGTCTTCACCCAGCACGACCTCGGTGGCTGTGTTGCTGCGCACCGGGAAGATGCCGACCTTGCCCTCGCGGTTCTGCGCGCCAAGGCCCTTGCTGGTCTTCAAGCCGACCAGGCTGACGACGCCATCACGCACCGCCATCAACGAGCTGACCCAGCGCGGCGGGTGTTCGAACATGCCCTTGGCAACCTGCATTGCGGTGACGTCGGTGCGGGTGGTGTGGCCGCTGTAGGTGTCACTGAAGTCGCTGCTGGGCAGTCCAGTGCTGATCAGGGCTTGGGGCGGTGTGGACACTTCCTCGACGGTGGCATTCGTTGATTTCATGGTTCTTCGGGTCTCAGGTTGCCAGCTTCCGTCATCCAATCTCTCAGAGCAGCTTGGGCTGGTTTGCCTTCAGCCATGCGAGCACTGCGGCATGCAGCGCCTGGGCCTGCGCCACGCACTCGAGCACCGCACTTTCTGGAACGAGGTCGCCTGAGTATTCGGTCACGTGGCGCTGTTTGCGCAGGGCATCGAGCACCTGCACGGTTTGTCCTGGCAGACCAATGGTCAGCGGCAATGTTTGGATGGCAGTCTGGTGATGGCCGGGCCGGCTAGTGAGCGTGCGGTACCCATTGGCGTTCAATGCCACATCGGCCAGCATGCGGATGGCTGTGTACGCAGCGCCAAAGCGTGTCTCCGCCGTGATGTTGCTCGCCTGGGCGTCGGTGATGTGGCCCTTGGCGGCTTTCAGCAGGCGGCTGACTGCTTCTCGCGAAGCCGGTATCTCATCGAGGCTGACGCCGACCAAGTTTTTCAAGCTCATCGTCGTTTCCGATCAGGAAGATTTTCGGTTGTGCCAGCACTTCGCGGATGAACGGGTCTCTGGCCTTGAGCCGCGCACGCCACTCATCAGCACTGAAGACCTTCGGGTTGATCTCGCGCCCCAGCGTCGCTTGCACAGGATAAAGCAGACCCACCGCGTCGCCGAAGCTCAAGGGCCCGATCAGCATCACATCAACATCGCTGCCTGCGGTTTCTGCCGCCCGAGCCATGGAGCCGAAGACGAAGGCCACAGTGATGGACTGCGCCGAAGGTGCAAGCGCATCGGCCAGCACGTCAGCCAAGCCGATGGTCTTTCGAAGAATGCCGGTGAGTTCGGCATGAATCGGGCTGGCGCGGTTGGCCGCATAACGCACCTGGTTGCCCACTCGTTCCTGCACAAGCAGGCCGGCGCCATATAGCTTGTTGAGTTCCTTGTTCAAGGTGCCGGGCGCGGTTCCGGTGAGGCGGGCGATCTCGCGCACATGCAGTGCGCGTTCCGGGTGCAGCAATAGCAGGCACAGCACACGCCGCCGATAGCTCGCTGGAAACAGCAGCGCGGCTAGGTTGATGGATGTAGCTTCCATAGCTACGAATGTAGCACTAAAGGCTACATTTGGGTCGCTTGGATCAATTCGCCGGCACTGCCGCCAGCAGCTTCCTGCGCACCATCTGAATATGGCTGCGCAGCGAGTACAGCTCGTCGGCGTAGCTGAGCGGTACGCTCACGCCTTCGACGCCCTGTTCGATGTCGGTCAGCTCCTTCATCAGCTCGTCGGTGGGGCGTGTGCCCTGGGCGTCTTCGACCACGCGCAGGCGGCCGTACCAGCGGAAGACGCGCGAGCGGATGCGGAAGGTGTAGAGCGGCGGCACCACGCGGCTCAGCGGGATCAGGATGGCCACGATGGACACCAGCACCACCCACATGCGGTCGATCAGGTTGGCCAGCCAGAACGGCAAGAAACGCTGCAGCACCGGCACGCCGGTCGTGTAGAAACGCTGGGCTTCGGCGGCGAGGGGCCGCTCGGTGTTCTTGATGTTGGGGAAGTCGCCCTTGTGCTGGAACCAGCCGGCCTCGCCGTGAATGGTGCGCGCGGCCTGCACGAAGAGCTGGATTAGCGCCGGGTGCGTGCCCTTGCGCGCGACCAGCGTGGCGGTGGGGGCCACGAGGCGTACGTCGGCGGGCGGCAGGTCGCCGGCCAGGTCGACGATGCCGCGCGGCAGCGTCACCGGGCTGATGAATGGGAAGCGGCGCGAATACGCTTCGGCCTGCGCGAAGTTGAAGAGCTTCACCCCCGGCGTCTGCAGCAGCATCTGCACCATCAGCGATTCGGGTGCCGAGGCAAACGCCACCGCGTCGATGTTGCCGGACAGGAAACCCACCACCGCAGGGGTCTGCGGGTCGCGCAGCAGCGTGATCGTCTCCTTGTCGACGTGGTTGGCGTCGATCAGCTTGCGCATCAGGTTGGGCACGCCGCTGCCGCGCTCGCCGATGTTGACCTTCCAGCCCGGCAGCTGAGCCAGGCTCGTCAGGGCAACTTCCGGCTCGGGCTCGGCTTTTGCGCCGCGAGGTTTGGCAGGCGTCTTCGGACCCAGCAGGCGCTTGGCCGAGTCTTCGCGATAGAAGAGCCACACCGGTTCGTAGAACAGGCTGCCGAGAGAGACCAGCCCTTCCTCTTGTTCGTCGATGGCCAGTTGCTTCTCGTCGGCACCGCCTTGCACGAAGGCGATGTCGACGCCCGAGTTGTCATCGCGCAGCAGCTTCAGGTTCGCCGAGGCGCCGGCCGTGGCTCGCAGCTCGACCGTGATTCCGTGCTGCTTGAGCAGGGCCGCATAGCGCTTGCCGAACTCGGCGTAGGCGCCTTGGTCCACCCCGGTGGCGAGCACCACCTTCTTGGGCGGTGTGGGATCGAGAACCCAATAGGCCACCACCAGCAGGATGACGGTGAGGATGATGAACGGGCCGGCCGTGGCCAGCACGTCACGGAACGAAAGCAGGGTATTGCGCAGAACTTTTGGCATGGTGACGCTCGAAGGCAGGTGCGGCTTGCACGATACCGTATGCTTTTCAGCCCCCGCATGCCCAACCCCGTTCGGGTGATGGCCTGCGTGGCCGGACTTTCCCTCCTCCTCTCACTGCCACACCTTTGCCACCCAGATGCGCCTGCTCCTTGTCGAAGACGACCGCATGATCGGCGAGAGCCTGCGCGCCACGCTGCGCCAGGAAGGCTACGCCGTCGATTGGGTGCGCGACACCACCGCCGCCCAGGCCACGCTCGGCAGCGAGCGCTTCGACCTGGTGCTGCTCGACCTGGGCCTGCCGACGGCACCCGATGCGGCCCCCACCGGCGAAGGCGGCCTCGGCGTGCTGCGCTGGCTGCGCGGCCGGCAAGACGCCACGCCGGTGATCGTGCTCACCGCGCGCGATGCACTCGGTGACCGCGTGTCCGGCCTCGATGCCGGTGCCGACGACTACCTCGTCAAGCCCTTCGAGCTCGACGAGCTCAACGCCCGCATGCGAGCCGTGCTGCGCCGCCACAGCGGCCGCGCGCAATCCACGCTCACACACCGCGGCGTGACGCTCGACCCCGCCACGCGCCAGGTCAGCAAAGACGGCCAGCCTGTGCTGCTCTCGGCCCGCGAGTTCGCCGTGCTCGAAGCGCTGATGACGCGGCCCGGCGCCTTGCTGTCGCGCGCGCAGCTCGAAGACCGGCTCTACGGCTGGGGCGAAGAGATCGAGAGCAACGCCGTCTCGGTCTATATCCACCAGCTGCGCCGCAAGCTCGGGGCCGAGTTCATCCAGAACATGCGTGGCGTGGGTTACTTCGTTCCCGCATGAATTCGATTCGAGTTCGACTCTTGCTGGCCCTTTTGGGCATGCTGGCACTGGTCGCCTTGGTGATGGGTGTGGTGACTTATCGCAGCGTATTGACCGAAACCGAAGCCATCTTCGACTACCAGCTGCGCCAGATGGCGCTCTCGCTACGCGACCAGGGCGAGATCCCCGCCGACCAGGCCGACGCGCTGGCCGACGAACAGCTCGATTTCGTCGTGCAGATCTGGACCATCGACGGCCGCAGCATCTACGCCACGCGCAACCACAGCGAGTTGCCGAGCCGCGCGCTGCTGGGCCTGGCCGACGTGGGCGTGAACGGCGAGACCTGGCGCACCTTCAGCGTCGCCACGCCGGGCCGCGTGATCCAGGTGGCGCAACCGCTGCGCATCCGCCAGCGCCTAGCTGCCAACGCGGCGCTTCACAGCATCACGCCGATCTTGTTCCTGGCACCGGTGATGGCGCTGATGGCCTGGTGGCTCGCCGCGCTGACGCTCGCGCCGCTGCGCCGCGTGGTGGCCGAAGTGCGCGCGCGCGACGGCAAGCTGCTGCAGCCGCTGCCCGACACCGGCTTGCCCGACGACGTGTCGCCGCTGGTCGTCGCACTGAACGGCTTGCTGGAGCGGCTCGGCCAGACGCTCGACACCCAGCGTGCCTTCCTGTCTGACGCCGCCCACGAGCTGCGTTCGCCGCTTACCGCGCTGAAGCTGCAGATCGAAACCCTGAAGCGCGCTCATGACGAGTCGGCCCGCAATGAGGCCATCACCACGCTCACCGATGGCGTCGACCGCGCGGCCCGCATCGTCGAGCAGTTGCTGACGCTCGCGCGCAGCGAGCCCGGTGCACCGGCCGCGGCCATGGAGCCGCTGGATCTGAGCGAGGTCGTGCGCCAGGCCGTGGCCGACACGGTGCCCTATGCCTTGTCGCGCGGCAGCGCCTTCGAGCTGTTTGCCGACGAGCCGGTCAGCGTGCGCGGCGACCGCCTGGGCCTGGGCGTGCTGGTGCGCAACCTGGCCGACAACGCGGTGCGTTATTCACCCAAGGGCTCGCGCGTGGAGCTGCGCGTGTTCAGCGATGCCGGCGTGCCCACGCTGCAGGTCGACGATGCCGGCCCCGGCATTCCGCCCGAAGAGCGAGAGCACGTGTTCGATCGCTTCTACCGCCGCGCCGCCGGCGACGAAGAAGGCTCCGGCCTGGGCCTGGCCATCGTGCGAAGTGTGGCCGCACGGCACGGCGCAAAGGTGACGCTAGATGCATCGCCGCTGGGCGGCGTGCGGGTGCAGGTGCGCTTCGCCTGAAGTGGTCAGTCAGCCATCGGCAGCGTGATCGACACCCGCAGTCCACCCTCGGTGCGGTTCAGCAGCGCAATGCGCCCGCCATGCGCTTCGGCGATCTCGCGCGCCAGGGCCAGACCCAGCCCAGTGCCCGCCCGCTTGGTCGAATAGAAGGGCAGCAGGGCCTGCGCGAGCACCGTCTCGCTCATGCCCGGCCCGCGGTCGCTCACTTCGAAGCGCAGTTCCTGCCGGGCGCTCACGACGCTGAGCGTCACCTCGTCGTCCGGCCCGCCGGCTTCGTGCGCGTTCTTCAGCAGGTTGATCAGCGCCTGCTCGATCTGCGCGGCGTCGAACGAGCCGGTCTCGCGCGGCAGCTCGCCGACCAAGCGGAACGGGTTCTGCGCCGCCAGCCCATCGAGAAACGCTGCCAGCGCCACGCGTTCGATGCGCGGCGCCGGCAGCTTGGCGAAGCGCGCATAGCCGTCGAGAAACCCATGCAGGTGCCGCGCCCGCTCGCCGATGGTGGCGAACACGCCGGGCAGGCGCTCCATGTCGCCGCGGCGCGCCAGCTCGGCACCCGTGTGCGCGAGCGACGAGATCGGCGCGAGCGAGTTGTTCAGCTCATGACTGATGACGCGGATCACGCGCTTCCAGGTCGCCACCTCCTGCCGCGAGAGTTCGCGTGTCATGCGGCGAAACAGCAGCAGCCGGTGCGGCCGTCCCTGCAGGCGGAACTGGCGCTGCGAGAGGTGGAAGGTCTCTTCGCTGCCGTCGAGCGTGACGCTGAAGAGCGCGTCCACGCCCGCATCCACCGCCTGCGCGAGGCCCGGTGGCGTGTGGCGCAGCAGCTCGGTGAAGTCGCTGCCCTCCAAGCTGCGGCCTTCGCCGAGCAGCTGGCGTGCCGCGATGTTGGCGTAAGCCACGCGCTGTCGCGTGTCGGTCAGCACCAGCGCGACGGGCGTGTTCTGCACCACGGTGTCGAGCAGCAACTCGCGCTGCGCCAGGTGCTGGCGCTGGTCGCGCAGCGCGTGGCCGAGCGCGTTGTGCTGGCGCACGAGCTCGCCCAGTTCGTCGTGGTGGTCGGCGGCGATGGAGACGCTGAAGTCGCCATCGCGGTAGCTCAACACCGCCGTCTCCAGCGAGCGCAGCAGGCGGCGCAGCGGCGCCATCCAGCGTTCGGCGAGCCAGAGCGCGAGCAGCACGGCGAAGACCACGGACATCACCACGATTGCCGTGCCACCCGGTACCAGCGCGGCCCAAGGGCCACGGCCGCCATCGCTGAGCCAGGCCTGCCAGCGCGGCCAGTCGCTCACCACCTCATGCAGCAGGGCGCCGGCCGCTGCGGCCAGCAGCAGCGCTGCAGTCAGGCGAAAGCGCAGCGTGTTGATACGCACGTCTAGACGGGCGAGGCCAGGCCGTAGCGCTCCATGCGCCGGTACAGCGCCTGGCGCGACAAGCCGAGTGCCGCTGCTGCACGGCTCACCACGCCGTCGGCCTGCGCCAGTGCGGCGACCACCACCTCGCGACTCGGCTCGTCGAGGTTGCGTGTCGATACCGAGCTGGGTGCCGGCAGGCCCAGCAGTTCCGGCGTGACTGCACCTTCGCGAGCGAGCAGCGCCGCGCGCTCGATCACGTTCTTCAGCTCGCGCACATTGCCCGGCCACGGGTGGGCCAGCAGCAGGTCGAGCGCCGCTTCGCCCAGCGTCGCGCGGCCGGCCAGAAAGTGTTCGGCCAGCGGCAGCACGTCATCGCGCCGGTTGGCCAGCGCGGGCAGCGTCACCTCGATCACATTGAGCCGGTAGTACAGGTCTTCGCGGAACGTGCCGGCCTTCACCATCGCCTTCAGGTCGGCGTTGGTGGCGCTGAGCACACGCACCTTGGCCTGGCGTGTGCGGCTCGACCCGAGCCGTTCGAAGCGCCCGGTCTCCAGCACGCGCAACAGCTTCACCTGGCCGCTCAACGGCAGGTTGCCGATCTCGTCGAGAAACAGCGTGCCACCATCCGCCGCCTCGAAGCGGCCTTCGCGTGCCTTGTTCGCGCCGGTGAAGGCGCCGCTCTCGGCACCGAACAGTTCGGCCTCGATCAGGTCGCCCGGCAGCGCGCCGCAGTTCACCGCGATGAAAGGCCCGCGCTGCACCGCCGAGTTGGCATGCACGATGGCGGCGATGCGCTCCTTGCCGCTGCCGTTCGGGCCGGTGATGAGCACCGGCACGTCGGCCTTGGCCACCTGGCAGGCCAGCTCCAGCGTGCGCGCCATCGCATCGGATGCGAACACGATGCCGTTCAGGTCGTAGCGCTTGGCGATGGCCTCACGGCGCACGCGGCGCTCGTCTCGCACGCGGGCCACCTCGCGCGTCGACTCGGCGAGTTCCAGCAGGTTCTCGACCGTGGCGATCAGCTTCGCGTCGTCCCACGGCTTAGCGAGGTAGTCGGCCGCGCCGGCCTTGACCAGCTCCACCGCCGCTTCGAGCCGCGTCCACGCCGTCAGCAAAATCACCGGCAGATCGGCATGCTTCGCGCGGATGGCGCGGAACAGCGCTGCACCCTCGGCACCCGAGGTAGTGTCGGCGCTGAAGTTCATGTCCTGGATCACCACGTCGATGCGCTCGCGCTCCAGCCGCGCCAGGCCCTCGTCCGGGCTCAGCGCCGTGAGCGCGCGGATGTCGTGCAGCGAAAGCAGCAGCGACAGCGCTTCGCACACCGCTGGGTTGTCGTCGATGATCAGGATGCAACGCATGCGACCAGCTTACAGGCAGACGACACCCGGTCGCGGAATACCGCGACCACCCTCCGTGAGGGTGCGGGGCCGCTTGGGAGCGGCCCGGCGCTGGCCCCGCTGCGCCTGCACCGATCAAGCTCCCCGCATCACGACGACCGGCGGTAGAGCCGCAGCCCGCCGCGCCGGCCCCAGCACGGCGATCTGCCCCAGTGCCCACAGCACCGCCGCACCGATCGGCAAGCACACCCACGGCAGGCGCGGTAGCTCGTAGTAGGTCATCAATACCTGGTTGATGCCGTAGGCACCCACCATACCGATCACGATGCCGATGCTGGTGAGCAAGAAGTTCTCTGTCTGAAAGTACCCGAGGATCTGCCCGCGCGAGGCCCCCAGTGCACGCCGCACGCCGATCATGCGGGTGCGTTGCTGCACCCAGAAGCTCGCCAGGCCGACGATGCCGAAGGCGGTGACGATGAGCAGCGCCAAGCACACGGCCACCAGCAGCGCCGTCATCCAGCGGTCTTGCTGGTAGTACTTGTCGCGGATGTCTTCGAAGGTCTCTTGCCGCGTTACCACGCGCCGGCTGTCCAGCTTTTCGAGCGCGGCGACTGCGGCCTTCAGCACGGCCTCGCGCTGCGCACTGTCCACGCGCAGCAGGTAGGCGCCTTCGCTGTACGAGGGTCGCACCGGCACGATCACGACGTAGTCGCTCGCGGCGTTCTGCGGCCGGGGCGGTGCCAGCCGGTCGACGATGCCGATGATGCGGCTGGGCTTTTCGAACAGGTAGATCTGCTGTCCGATCGCCGGCTTGTCCGGGAACAAACGCTTGGCCGTCACGCGGTCGAGCATCACTGATGGCATCTCGAGCTTGTCGTCATTCTCCACCTGCGATTGCAGGCGGAACTCTTCGGGCGTGAAATCTCGCCCTTCGACGAGCCGCACGCCCAGTGTCGCCAGGCCCGATTCGCCGAGCAGGTAGAACGACGCTTCCAGCGTGGGGGCGGGCTGGTCGCGCTGCATGTTGATGCCGGTGGCCGACGAGTGGTCTCCGAAGGGAAACTGGTTCATCGAGGCCGCGCTCTTCACGCCCGGCAGGTTGCGCAGCGTGGCGAGGTCTTGCACCGTGATCGCGTCGTCGTTTTCCACGTTCTGCGAAGGCGTCAGGCGGATGTGCAGCAGCTCGTTTTCGGCCACCCCGGTGGGGGCCGACATGCGCTCGCTGCGGTCGGCGATCAGGAACACGGCGTTGCTGACGATGGCGCAGGTGAGCGCGATCTCCAGCACGATCAAGGCCGCGGCGGTCTTGTGGCGGCGCAGGGTCGAGAAGATGGGGCGGATGTCCATGGTCGATGCTCCTCGTGGTTATTGCGACTTGAGTTGCAGCGCTGGCGTCACCTGGCAGGCGCGCCAGGCCGGCAGCAGGCCAGCGAGCAGGCTGGCCAGTAGGGCGCTCAGCAAAGTGATGAACAGCATGGGTGCGTCGATCTGCGCCAGCTGCGCGTAGCTGGCCGGGTTCTGGCGCACGCCCCACAGCCCGAGCAGTGCCAGGCCGAGGCCGAGCACGCCGCCCACCGCGCCGATGGCGCCCGCCTCCACGAGAAACTGCGCGAAGATGGCCTGCTTGGTGGCACCCAGCGCGCGCCGCACGCCGATCTCGGAGGCACGCCGCAGGCACTTGGCCAGCAAGAGGCCAATGGTGTTGGTGAGGCACACCGCCAGAAAGCCGAAGGCCAGCCACATCTGCAGCCGCACGTCGCTCGGCACGACCTTTCTGAACTCCAGCCACTCGGTCACGTTGCGCAAGCGCACATTGGTGGGCCGCTGGTAGCGGCCGGCGGCGCGCTGCTGGTCGGAGTGGTTCATCAGGTACTGCTTGTACGGCGCGGCCTCCGAGGCCGAGGCCAGCTCCACCCAGTATTGAATCCATGCGCAGGGTGCGTTCACGGCGCGGCGGTCTACCGTGTTGCCGTTGCCCCAGCAGCTCAGCGAGCCGACGATGCGCAACTGCTGCTGCAGCGCGGTGGTGAAGGGCACGAAGAGCTGCTCGGTGTCGGCGTAGCGGCCGCCGATCAGATCGTAGAAGTGGGGAATGGGCCGCCAGCGGTCGAGCACGCCGACGATGCGCAGGTCGTGGCCGCCCACGTTCAGCATCTTGCCGGTGCTGTCGGCGCCGCCGAAGAGGCGCTGGTTCAACGCCTCGGAAATCACCGCCACGCGCGCTGAAGCGGCATCGTCTTCGGCGTTCCATGCGCGGCCGTAGCGAAACGGCGTGTCGAACATCGGGAAGAAGTCGGCCGAGGTGTAGCGCGCCGAGGCGAAGAAGGGCTTCATGTCGCCTTGCTGCGGCTGCTGGGCTGGCTGCACCGCCACGTTGCCGCCGGTCATCATGGCCTGCCGCAGGCCGCGCTTGTCGCGCAGCATGGCCTCGGCGTCGAAGCGCGAAACCTGCACCGGCGGCTCGGTGCCGAGCGGTGCGCTGCCGCTGGCTTGCGCGTCGAGCTGCACGTAGAACAGCCGGTCGCTCTTGCCGGGGATCGGGTCGGCCGAGAGCACGTGGTAGACCGTGAGCGTGGTCATGCTCGCGCCGATGCCCAGCGCAATCGCCAGCACCATCAGCGCGGTGAGGGCGGGGCTGCGGCGGAAGCTGCGCAGCGCGAGGTCGAGGTAGTAGCTGAACATGGTTCCCTCCTACTGAAGCAATGTGTTGACGGCGGCGAGGTCGGCCTCGCCGATCGCACCCGCCGCCTGCTGCAGCAGCAGGCGGCTGAGGATGAACTGGTGGCGCGCCCGCGAATACGCGTCTTGCGAACTGGCGAGCGTCTGGATGGCGAGCAGCAAATCGGTCATCGTCTGCGTGCCTAGGCCTTGGCCGATGCGTGTCGATGCGAGCGCCTTGCGCGCCGAGTCCACCGCCACGCGCGTGGCCTCGATCTGCCCGATGCCGGCCTGCACGCTGCGGTATTGCGCCAGCGTTTCGCGCGCGACGCGGCGGCGGCGAATCTCCAGTTCGTCGCGCGCGCCGTCGCGGCGGTGCAGCGCCTGGCGCACCTGCGACTGCGTGGCCCCGCCCGCGAACAGCGGCACGTTGAGCGTCACGCCCACGGTGGTCACGTTGCGGCCATCGGTGCTCGACGTGGGCGCGGGCCAGCCTGCATTGCGGCCCACGCCGAGCGCGGCGTTCAGCGTCGGCAGGTGGCCGGCGCGTGCTGCGGCAATGTCTTCATCGGCGGCAGCCACGCCGCGCAGTTGGGCCTGCAGCGTTGGGTTCTGGTTCAGCGCCACGTCGACCCAGGCCTGCGGTTCGGCAGGCGAGGGCGGCGTGAGCGGCAGGTCGTCGCGCAGCGTCTTCAGGATGCCGACCGGCTGGCCGGTGATCTCGGTGAGCGCCTCGCGCGCATCGGCCAGCGCCTGGCGCGCGCCGATGGTCGCGGCTCGTGCGCGTGCGTGGTACGCCCGCGCCTGCTCCACGTCGACCGACGCCGTGAGGCCGTTGCGAAAGCGCTGGTCCGACTGCTCCACCTGCTGACGGAATGCATCTTCATTCGCCATCACGGTGGCGAGCGCGTCTTCGGCCGTCAGCACGTCGAAGTAGGCCTGCGCCACGCGGGCGCACAGCGCCTGCTCGGTGGCGCGGTAGGTGGCGTCTTGCGCATCGGCCAGCGCCTGGGCCGAGCGCAGCTGCGAGAGCTTGCTCAGGTCGACCAGCACCTGGTTCAGGTTGGCTGACGCGGTGCGCGAGCTGTTGTTGGCGGCGTTGTCGGCCGCCACGTGCGTCTGGTCGTAGGCCAAGCCGGCCTGCGCCTGCGGCAGCAGCGGCGCACGCGCCAGCGTCACGCCTTCGCGCACCACCAACCGCTGCGCGTCGGCGGCCGACAGCACGGGGTCGGCGCCACGAGCCTGCTGATAAACCTGCAGCAGGTCTTCGGCGTGGCTGACACTGGGCAGCGCCATGCACAGCGCGGCCAGGCAAGGGAGCACACAGGCGGTCAGACGGGCACGGTGCATCGCTGCTCTCACCTGAACGTTCACGCCACCACGGTTTCGTCGCGCGAGGTGTTCAGGCGCAGCTCGTCGGACACGTCGACCACCTGGCCGTCGACCACGTGCACGTTGCGCTGCGCGCGTGCAGCGAGCTGCGGGTCGTGCGTCACCATCACGATGGTCGCGCCTTCGCGGTGCAGGTCTTCGAGCAGGCTCATCACGCTGCGCGCCATCTGGCTGTCGAGGTTGCCGGTGGGCTCGTCGGCGAGCAGCAGGCGCGGCGAGCCGGCCAGTGCGCGGGCAATCGCCACGCGCTGCTGCTGGCCGCCCGACAGCTCGGCCGGGTAGTGGCGAGCCCGCGCACCCAGGCCCACGCGTTCGAGTGCGTTGCGAACCCGTGTGCGGCGCTCTTCGCCCTTCATGCCGCGGTAGCGCAGTGGTACTTCCACGTTGTCGGCCACGTTCAGGTCGGGGATCAGGTTGAAGGCCTGGAAGATGAAGCCGATCTTCTCGTTGCGGATGCGCGAGCGGGCGTTGTCGTTGAGCTGGCCCACCTCCACGCCGTCGAGCTGGTAGCTGCCGCCGGTGGCGGCTTCGAGCAAGCCGGCGATGGTGAGAAACGTCGTCTTGCCCGAGCCCGACGGGCCAGTCACGGCGACGAACTCGCCTTCTTTCACTTCGAGGTTGAAGGCGCGCAGCGCGTGCGTTTCCACGACTTCGGTGCGGTAGACCTTGGAGAGACCGGTCATCTTCAGCATGGTGTTCTTCCTCTGTGTTGGAGTGAAAAGTTCAGCGGAGTTATCGGAATCAGCGGTATCAACGACTGAGCGCCACGCGCTCGGCGCCCTGCAGCGATTCGCCGCCTGCAATGACGACCTCGTCGCCAACGTTCATGCCGCTCAGGATCTCGACCTTGTCGATGCTTCTCGCACCGACGCGAATGGGCGTCTTCACCGCGATGCCGTCGCGCACCACGTAGGCATAGGCGCCGCCCGATTCGTCGACGAAGCTGCCGCGGCGCACGGTCAGCACGTTGTCGCGCTTGTCGAGCAGCACACGCACCGACAGGCGCTGGTTCTGCCGCAGCTGCCCCGGCGTGGCGCCGGCAAAGCGCAGGCGTGCCGCCACCTCATTGGCCACCACCTCGGGCGACACGGCGCTCACCAGCCCCTGCCACGATTGCCCGTTGCCGCTGATCTCGCCCGGCATGCCGATGGCCAGCTCACGCGCAAAGCTCTCGGCCACCTGCACCTGCACTTCGAGTGCCGAGAGGTCGATGACGGACAGCAGCTGCGCGTCTTTCGCCACGCTCGCATGTTCGGCCACGAAGAGCTGGCCCACCTGCCCATCCACCGGTGACTTGATGGCCAGGCTGTCGAGCTGGCGCTGCAGGTCCTTCACCAGCAGCAGCTGCCGCTGGTGTGCGAGCTGCTTGGCCTGCACGTCGAAGCGCAGGCTGTCTTCCTTCAGCTTGAGGCCGGCGTTGGCGTTGGCGAGTGCGATGCGCGCTTTCTCGAGCGTGTCTTTCGCGTGGTCGACCTGCATGCCGGCCACGGCACCGGCCTCGAAGGCCTTCTGCTGGCGCGCAAGGTCGTTCTCGGCCGTCTTGTGGTCGATGCTCGCGTTGTCCCAGGTGGACTGTTGCGCCGCGCGCTGGCTGCGCGAATCCACCTCGGCCCGCATCGCGTCGGCCTGCATCGCATCGGCGTTCGAGCGCTCCTGCGCGAGCTTGGCCGTGAGGTCGGGGCTGTCGATCACGGCCAGCACCTGGTTCTTCTTCACGCTGTCGCCGGCGTGCACTTGCAGCGTCACCGCGCCACCGGCCGGCGCATACAGCGTGGGGCTGCCCGCGGCGACCACCTTGCCTTCGGCCGCGATGTCTCGCACGAAGGGGCCGCGCTCCACCGTGGCGAACGACAGGCGCGCCGCGCTCACCGAGCTGTTGGTCGACAGCGCGCGTTGCAGTGCCGGTGCGCCCAGCACGGCCAGCAGCAAAGCAGCGCCCACGCAGCCGCCGATCACGAGCAGGCGGCGCTTGCGGGCAGGCTGGGTGTCGAGCGGTCGGTCTTGAGCGGAGGTGTCGCGAATCATGGCGTGTCCGGGTGTCGCAGACAGTGCGATCTGCCCTTCAGTTCGCAACTCGCGTGCCTGTGGGGCCGCCGAGGGAAAGTCCATGCGAATCAAGGGTTTGCGTGGCTCGCGCGTCGCGAACAAAGTGTCCGCGGACACTTTGGCGGACTGCGCGGACACTGCTCCAGCTCTCCGTTCGCCCTGAGCTTGTCGAAGGGTGCGTCGCCAAGCAAGGTCTGGTTTAACCTTGCCACCCCGAGGCCGCAGACCGGCCCGCTGCATGGAGAGTTGAGCAATGAAGCTACGCCGTGGTGTCCTGTCTCTCGCAACGTGTGCTGCCTTGCTCGTGGCCTGCGGCACGCAAGTCGTCAACCCTGTCACCGGCCAGACCGAGCGCTCGGCCATGAGCGAAGAAGATGAGATCGCCGAAGGCAAGAAGGCGCACGAGCAGGTGCTGCAGGAGTACACGGCCCTTGCCGACCCGAAACTGCAGGCCTATGTGAACGAGCTGGGCCAGCGCCTCGCCAAGCAGTCGCACCGGGCCAACCTGAAGTGGACCTTCACGGTGCTCGACAGCCCCGAGATCAACGCCTTCGCGCTGCCCGGTGGCTATGTGTACGTCACGCGCGGCATCATGGCCTACCTCGACAGCGAGGCCGAGCTTGCTGGCGTGATGGGCCACGAGATCGGCCACGTGACGGCCCGCCACGGCGCACAGCGTGCCACCCGCCAACGCACCGCCGGCATCGGTGTGCTCGCGGCCACCGTGCTCGGCGCGGTGCTCGAAGGCGCGGGCGTCGGCGGCGCCACCGACTTGGCGAGCCAGGTGTCGCAAACCGCAGCGGCCGGCTACATCGCCTCATACAGCCGCGAGCAGGAATCACAGGCCGACCAGCTCGGCGCCGAGTACCTGGCGCGCAACCAGTACAACCCGCAGAACATGGTCGAGGTGATCGGCGTGCTCAAGAACCAGGAGCGCTTTGCCGCCGAGACGGCCAAGGCCGAAGGCAAGCCCGAGCCCACGGCGGCGAGCTGGCTGGCCTCACACCCGAGCAACGACAAGCGGCTGGCCGACATCAAGACCATCGCCGCCAAGTACTCGGGCCAGTACGGCGAAGACTTCCGCGCGCGCTACCTGCAAGCCGTGAACGGCATGACCTTCGGCGACAGCCGCGAGCAAGGCATCACCCGCGGCCGCAACTTCTATCACGAGCCCCTGGGCATCGCGCTCACCGCGCCCGAAGGCTGGCAGGTGAAGAACTCGGCCGAGGCCATCTCGGTGGTGAACACCGCAGCCGATGCCGGCCTCGTCGTGCGCCTGGTGCCGCCCAAGGCCGGCAGCACGCACGAAGAGATCTTGCGCAACGTCGTCAAGCCCACCGGCGGCAACAGCGAGCGCCGCAGCCTCAACGGCCTGAGCGCCACGCACTTCACCGGCACCGTGAAAAACGAACAAGGGCAGAGCGGCAACGTGAACATCACCCTCGTCAGCGGCCCCGGCGGGCGCAACTACCTGCTTCAGTACGCGAGCAAGGACGCAGCGGCCCTGCAGCGCGCCACCGCGCAGATGGCCGAAGCCGAAGGCTCGTTTCGCGCGCTCACCGCAGCCGACCGGGCTGCAGCCAAGCCGTATGTCGTGAAGACGGTGAGTTTCCCCCGTGGCGGGTTTGCGGAATTGGCGAAATCATCTCCCTTGACGACGCGGCCAGAAGCTCAATTGCGCTTGCTCAACGGTGCGTTCGGCGGCGGAGCGGAGCCGGCTGTCGGGCAGGTGGTGAAAGTGGTCGGCTGAGGATGTGAGAGAAGCATCATGACGAGGTCGTACGCCCCCAAACAGGCAAGCACTCGCGGGCATGCCGTTCAAGTCAACGGCATCGAGATGTACTACGAGGAGTACGGGGTCGGAAAGCCCCTGGTGCTCTTGCACGGGTTTGGCGGTTGCACACAGAACTGGCATCCCTTCACCGCGCAGCTTGCAGAGCGCCATCGACTGATCGTGGTGGACCTGCGTGGCCATGGTCATTCAACCAACCCCGAAAAAAAATTCACACACCGGCAAGCGGCCAGTGACGTGTTCCTCTTGCTTGAAAAGCTGGGAGTTGGTCGCTTCTCTGCCATGGGAATGAGCACCGGCGGGATGACACTGCTGCACATGGCAACGAGCCAACCCAAGCGCATCGACTCCATGGTGTTGATCAGCGCGACGACCCATTTCCCCGAACAAGCGCGGGCCATCATGCGCAGAGCTTCCTTTGTCACCATGCCCGAAGAAGTGCGAGAGATGTACAGGGAGTGCGCAAAACGCGGTGACGAACAGGTTCGTGAGCTGATTGCGCAGTTCAACGCCTTGCACGAAAACTACGACGATATGAATTTCACCGCGGAAAGCTTGTCGACCATCACGGCTCGAACGCTCGTTGTGCATGGGGACCGTGACAGCTTTTTCCCGGTTGAGATTCCTGTGGACATCTACCGTTTCGTACCCGATGCCGCCCTATGGATCATTCCTGGAGGCGATCACGTTCCCATTTATGACCCTGCGGTTCCATTCACCTCAACAGCCCTCCGATTTCTCGATGGGCTGGACGGCCAGTAGCCATAAGCGGCCTGGAGGCACCTACAACCATGAGTCCAACTACTGTGTCTACAGAGACCCGCGACGCTGGCCCGACCTTTTGTGCCATCTACCGCTGGCGCTTGCATCCAGGTGCCGAAGGCAAGTTTGTCCAAGCCTGGTCGCGAATCACCGAGTTGTTGCGTGCAGAGCGAGGTTCACTCGGTTCTCGCTTGCATCGTGGTCCGGACAATATTTGGTACAGCTACACCCAATGGCCGTCGACAGCAGCAAAGGCAGACGGACTGGCTCAACCGTCTGTCGATCCTGAGGCGTGGCAGCAGATGCGCGAATCCATCGCGGAGAGCCTGCCGGAGTTGGTTCTCGAACTGGTTGCTGACTTTTTGGCGCCGCTTCGGCAGGATGTCGCCTAGCTCGTCCATCGAGCTGACGCCCAACGTGGCTGCGTACGTGCAGAAGATCATCGGCTGGCCGCCAATAGACGCCCGACCGCGCAGATAAACAAACTCAAACAAGAGGGTCTCCAAATGCGAAAACCGATCTCTATGAAATCTCTTCGTCGCCTGCTGCTCGTCGCCGCTTGCGCAGTCGCCGGGCTCCCGGCCTGGGGCGCGATCGAGGTGGCCGAAGGTGTTGACTACTTGCAGGGAGCACAGCCAGGCGATGCTACCTGTGCCTGGGAGGAGAGCATGGTGTCCGCCGTCGTGGCGCGTTCGAAGGGTGCCATCACGCTGGCTGGCAAGGCGCCTGCGGCGTCGGGTTTGAAGCTGGCCTTGCAGGTAGCTCGATTGAATCTGACCCCCGAGGCCAAGAAGAGCGAATACTCAGCCATCGTCAGAGCCAATGTCGTTCGTGACGGCAAGCTGGTCGCCACGCGCGACTTCCAAGACGACAAGTCTTTCAAGAACGGTCAACCCGCTTGCGACGCCTTGCGTGCTCTGGGCGCCTCTCTAGCCGAAAGCGCCGCGGACTGGGCTTCTCAAACGAGCTTCATGGAGTGTCGTGACGACTGCGCCGGCATCCACCCAGACGAGACCATCGTTGTGGGCGCCGAAGTGCTGGCCGTGAGCGCCGAAGCTCTCAACGACACGATACGCAATGAGTGCCGCTGGCCAACCGCCATGGTGAACCGCTTGGTCAAGGCTTTCAATGAAAGCGACGAGCCGCCGCCACGTGCCAAACTGGAATCGCGCCCCATCGATATCGAAAAGTACCCCGGCCGCCGGCTGGTGCTTCGCGTGAACGACGTCCACGCTCTTGGCGGGGGCGGCTTGAGCGGGCCCAAATGGATGGCCATGACCGGCGAATTGCGCGAAGGTAACGTCCTGGTTGCGAATTTCAGCTCCTACTCTCAATCGGGTCGTGGCCTGACCACCTGTAGATCGGTCGATTCGCTGAGCGACAGCACGGCCGAAATGATCGTCAAATGGTTGCGCAGCCCCACGCTGGATGCCAAGCTGAAGTGAGTGGGGGGCGTACTTGGTGCTATCCACATCGCCAGCACCGCGCGCGACGAGCAAGGGCGGGGCAGCAACGTGACCTCACGCTCGTCAGCGGCCGGGATGGGCGCAACTACCTGCTCCAGTACGCGGGCAAGGACGCAGCCGCTTTGCAGCGCGCCACCGCGCAGATGGCCGAAGCCGAAGGCTTGTTCCGTGCACTCACTGCGGCCGACCGCGGTGCGGCCAAACCGTATGTCGTGAAGACCGTGAGTTTTCCACGCGGTGGGTTTGCGGAGTTGGCGAAATCATCTCCTTTGATGACGCGGCCGGAGGCGCAATTGCGGTTAATCAACGGCGCGCTCGGTGGTGGGGCGGAGTCGAAGGTGGGACAGGTGGTGAAGGTGCTGGAGTGAGGTGACCGACAACCCTTAGCAGGAGCGATCAGCTGAGCAAGTCGCTGCAAGCTGACACTCGATGCGTTCGACCTTGGACATGCGCGCCGCTGCGACAGGTGACGATGCTGAAGAAGGTACGCTCATCGGAGTCATGACTGCGGCGTTCGAGCATGCAATGCCCTACTTGAGGGCGCGATTCCGTGGATGAGATTGGGGGTCACTCGTTTCAAAGTCGTGGGCCACCGATGTGCCCCACGGTAAGATTATTACGGCCGGGTTGCGAGTGATCCGATGGGCATAACCAGTTGAATAGAACAAGGCCCGAATGGCCAGACAGGAGGACAAACTTGGACACGGCATTGGATACAGAGGCTACCCGTCTGGTCCCCTTCCTCAAGTGGGCAGGAGGAAAGCGCTGGTTGGTGTACGGCTACGCCGACCTGTTGCCCCAGTCATTCAACACGTACATCGAGCCGTTCCTCGGCGCGGGCTCAGTCTTCTTCCACTTAATGCCGGAGAAAGCTTTGCTGGGCGACGCGAACCCCGATCTCGTCGCCACCTACCGTGAGATCAAGAACAACTGGCAGGGGCTTGAGAACAGCCTACGCTACCGACAGCGGCGTCATCGCGAAGACGCCGATGGCTACTACTACTGGCTGCGAGAGAAGATCCCTGAAGACGTCACCCAGCGTGCGTCGCGCCTTATTTACCTGAACCGAACCTGCTTCAACGGCATCTACCGCGTCAATAGGCAGGGGCGGTTCAACGTACCTCGGGGTACGAAGGACAAGGTACTTATCGAGACTGACGACTTCGAAGGAATTTCACGTCTTCTGCAGGGCGCCAAACTTGTCGCTGGCGACTTCGAAGCGCTGGTGGACCGCGCGGACGAAGACGACTTCGTGTTTGCCGACCCACCGTACACGGTCCTGCACAACTACAACGGCTTCCGAAAGTACAACGAGGTCTTGTTCTCCTGGGCGGACCAACAACGTCTGGCGCAGGCACTGCTTCGGTCGGCTCGCCGTGGCGTCAAGGTCTTTTGCACCAACGCCAACCATCACTCTGTTCGCAGCCTCTACGGCCACCCCGAGTTCACGCTCGACGTGGTGTCGCGCTTCTCGCGCATTTCTGCCGCAAGTGACAGCCGCAAGCACTTCGAAGAGCTAATCATCCGGGCCAACATCTAGGGAGGTCTACAAACATGTCTGCACTCGACACATTGCTGAATACTGCTGCGACTCAAGGCAACCCCATCGACGCGCTGCGTGCTTTCCTCGCCCGCGAGGATGCAATGGAGCAGGCACGCCAGATCGCTCAGATGCGATTCGTCGGCTATGTCCTGGAGCTAGGATTCGACACCGCAAAGATCATCACCAGCGACCCCTACAAGCTGGCAGTGGGCGGCATCCCACGGGGGTCCTTCCTCATCATGACGCCGATCAACGCCAGTAACACCCCGCCGCATTTCACTCTGCTGCGAGTCACCGGCGTGTCGCCAACCCCTTTGTCGAGTCAGGTCCAGCAGACCTACTTCGAGCTGCACAAGAAGTCGATGCCCGAGCTAGATGTGTGGACACAGAGTGAGCTGCAATGGGGTGCGTTGGACTGCAGCGTACTCGGGATGTTCTATGCGAACCCTCAGGAAATGCGCAGGCTCGAATTCTCAGGCGATGTGAACAACGTCGTGAGCGCGCACCGTTACAAGGTCTATGCCCCAGACGAGGCCTTATTGAAGCTCATCGTCAACGGAATGGTCAAGGCAGAGGATCGAGTTGAGATTGGCATGCTCCGCACGATGGAGTGCGGACTGTTCAGCAACAGCAGCGTTACTAACATACCGATCCAAATCTCCATGAAGGACTTCAAGGGCTGCCGCACGGCGATGTTCGGCAAGACTCGCTTGGGCAAGTCGAACGTGGTTAAGCTTCTAGCTCAAGGCATGCTCGATGCAACGGCACAGGACAACTCTGTCGGTCAGCTCATATTCGACATCAATGGCGAGTACGCCAACGACAACCCGCAGGATGGCAACCGCTCTCTGCGGTCTGCCAACGATGCGCGGTGCCAGGTCTACGCGCTTACGCCGCGGCAGGGCACACCATCGCGGCCACTGCGGATGAACTTCTACGAACAGCCTGCCGCGTGCCTTGAGGTGCTGGGTTCAATGCTCGCCCAGGACAACAAAATGTCGAACTACATCCGTAGTTTCGCGGGCGTCGGCCTACCAGACGTTGGTGAACTTGCTGCCATGAACGAATCGGACCGCAGTAGGGCTGTGCGCAAGATACAGATGTACTGGGCCATCCTTCACAAGGCTGGATATTCGGCAAATGAAGCCCGTCTGCTTCGAATGAACGTTGTCGCAACCCAGCACGTGCGGCACTTCGACAGCCACTTCAACCAACAACTCCGCGCAGCAGCTTATACGGCTGTCCGACCGAATGTTGTGGTGCCGAATAATCCGACGAACCTCGACGAGTTGGTGGCCGAGCTGGACGTGATCGCCAAATTTCGCCGTGACGTTCCGGGGGACCCCAGCCTGACGAGTGGCGGGCGGCCGGTGTTCGATGCAGACGCCACAGCGCTGCTGGAGTTCCTCAACCCCGCGACCGGATCTGGCCCCACGGTCATCCGTGCGTACCGCAACTATCACGCGCCCGATGCTGGCGACTTTCAGAGCGAAATCCTGCAGCTTCTAGATCAGGGACGCACTGTCATCCTGGACCTCGGCAACGCAACCGACGCCATTCGAAAATACTTCTCAAACATGCTGTCCACTTCAGTATTTCGGGCCCAAGAGACCAAGTTCGTCAACAACAACCTGGGCAACCGATATGTGCAGCTGTACTTCGAAGAGGCCCACAACCTGTTCCCACCGGAGAGCAAAGACCTGACGGGCGTATATGCCCGCTTCGCCAAGGAGGGTGCCAAGTTCCACATCGGCATGGTCTATTCGACGCAGTCGCCTTCGACGATCAACAAGGAACTGTTGGCCCAGACGGAGAATTTCTTCGTCGGCCACCTTTCCAGCCAGGATGAGACGAAAGCGCTGTCGAGGGTACAGGTCGCTTTCTCGGGCGTCGAAGAAGACATCCTGCGGGCCAAGACGCCGGGCTACATGCGCATGCTCACCATGTCGCACCGGTTTATCGTGCCAACGCAGGCCTTCAAGTTCGAAGCTCGCCAGCCAGCCGCCTCGGTCGCTGCGGCGCCTGCGGCCTGAAGGAGCACTCGTATGCCGTACGGTCAAGGCACGCGGCTGCCAGGTGAGGCTGCCTCGAAGCTCGGCCACTTGGCCGTTATCCAAAGCGAATGGGTCAAGTCACTCGTCGACGACTTCGAGAGCACAAAAGCTCGCGATGGAGATCCGTCAAACACGGTCTGGCAGATCTTCGAACCGGGTGGCGTCGAACCGCTTCGGGGCATATGGGCCGTGGACGGTTCGTTCGTCTCAGTGCGCTCTGGGCAGAAACCTCCCAAGGAAGTTGCCTTCGTCAAGACGGCGCTTCTTATGCTGGACAGGGCCAAACTCGACGCGATCGACAAGGATCTCCCGCACCCACTGTTGCTGCGCGATGTGCTCAAGGACAGCGGTGTTCAGCACGCCACCGTCTTTCCGCTGAAGAACGTTCGCACACCGCTTGGCAGCAACTACGAGGCAGTACGCCATATCGTGCGCGACTCAATGCGCGTGGACCAGGGCGGTGCCTTTTACGAGACGCTGAAGTGGTTGGCCTACCGGAGGTGGGAGCTGCGACCCTCAGCGCGATCCCCAGGATTTCAGTGCCCGCACTGTGGCCACGAGATCACCGAGGGCCTGGCCCATGACACGGACACGCGACTGTGCCCGCACTGCACGGGTGAGGTATTCCTGTCTGACGTATGGGGTTTCCATCTGGAGATGGATGAAGATAGTGCGCCAGAGTCGCTGGCATCGTCGTACATGCTGGTCATGGAGCACCTAATGCTCTTCACAGCAGTTCGGCTGATGTGGAATCACACAGACCGCTCGTTGGTCACCGACACCTTGTTCATCAAGGACGGACCATTAACCCTGAGAAGCCAGTATTCGAAACTCGTGCCGAACATACGCGCGTTCCTGCAGCACGCCAAGACGGAGCAGCGACCCGTGCACATCATTGGCCAGGAAAAGAGCGGCGCCTTCTTCGACCACCTGGACTCGATCGTTCGGTTCGCAGCGCCTCACGCCAGGGGGGAGCCTGCGAGCTATGCCCCGCTGACACATGCCTTCGTCCGCCGGGAGGTTTATCGGTCGCCGGGCCTCTCGAATCCTTATGGATCTCGAACCAACTGGGGCGAGAAGATGTACGTGAAGATCGACCCGGGCGCGTACATGGTGTTGAACGTGCCGACGGGCGACTATCTCGACGACCAGGACCGGCCTACGGCGCAAGATCTCATTGGACTGCCGCGTATCTTGGCCACGCTACCCTCACTTATCAGCCATAAGTTCGAGGGGGCTCTGTACCCGGTGGAACTGGCCAACGGGATCGCATCGATGTCGAGCTATCCCTCAGCAACTATCCTGCAGCGCTTCCTTGACGGGCAGCAGCGCGGGTAGTCTTCGCATGTGTCCGAATTCGAGACGGTCCGCTTTTCTCTAGGCTGATCGGCTGCTTTGGCCCGCCGGACCCGGGAAGGTTTTTCCTTGTGCCGTCGCGCTACCTCGAGCCGCTTCTTTAGTAGTGAATCCCCTTCGGCGCCCCGCCCCCCGCCGCAATGGCATCGCCATTGATCGCGCGTGACCGAGGCGAGCACAGGAACACCACGACATCGGCCACCTCGCTGGCATCGACTAGGTGGTTGATGGAATTCCCACTCGCCATCTGCGCCTCGACCGCCTGTTCGGCCACACCCTGGCTTCTCGCCCGCTCCGCGATCAACGGCGCCGTGCGCTCGGTGCGCGTGAGGCCGGGGTGCACCACGGTCACGTTGATGCCGGAGGGGCCGAGTTCGTCGGCCATGTTCTTGGTGAGTGCGGCGACGGAGATGTTGCGCATGCTGCCCACCGCGCTGCCGGTTTGCCGCGCGGCCAGCCCGCTGATGTTGACGATGCGGCCCCAGCCGTTGGCCTTCATGCCGGCCACGACTTCGCGCGCGCAGCGGATGTAGCCCATGACCTTGATGTCCATCTCCGAATGGAAGAAGTCGCCGGTGATCTCGGCCAGCTTGGGCGGGCCGGCATAGCCTGCGGGCTCGGCTGCGGCGTTCACCAGGATGTCGATCGGCCCGCCGAGCTGCGCGGCGGCGCTGACCACGGCGAGCTTCACTTGCTCGTCGTTGCCGGTGTTGGCGACCACGCCGACGACCTTGCGGCCTGAGCCGTCGGAGAGTTCGCGTGCGGTGTCGGCCAGGGCCTGCGGGTTGCGCGCGAGCAGCGCCACGTCGACGCCTTCGTGCGCCAGCGCCTTGGCGATAGCCTTGCCGATGCCTCGGCTTCCACCGGTGACGAGTGCCCGCTTGCCCTTGAGTTGCATGTCCATCGCGTGTCCTTGCTGGCTGTGTCGGGCGATGTTATCGATGCCTTTTGGCCCTTGCACTGGCTCGCCATTGAAGACCGGCTCAGTGTTCACCCTGTCCCTCGATCAGGCGGGTTGCAGCCCCTCGCTCAAGGGCTGCGCAGAGACGGCGCTCGCTTGGACAATGCCCGCATGAGCCGCCGCCAACCCGCATTCAAGAGCACGCAAGTCTTCGACTGGGCCTCCGAGCCCGCCGATGAGCGACCGACAGACTTTGGGCGCTCCACCGGCTTCTCGGTGATGTCGGACTACGCGGCGCTGCAGCCGGCGCCCATGTCGGTTCGTCGGCACCGCCAGCATCGCGCCGGCATCGCCAAGCTTGCCACCGCAGCGCTTCTGACCTTGAGCCTGGGCGTGGCCGCACTGATGGTGATGGCGCGCTTTCTGCAGGCGTAGCTCAGGGCCGGGCGCACTACCGAGCAGCCCGAGCAGCGGCGCTCTACTCGATCGTGACCTTGGCGTCCTTGACCAGCTTCGCGAACTTCGCCGTCTCGTCCTGCACTTGCTTCGCCATCTGATCGGGTGAGTTGCCGATTGGCTCGGCGCCGATCTCGGCCATGCGCTGGCGGAATTCGGCCGACTGGATCACCTTGACCATTTCGGTGCTCAGGCGGGCCATCACCTCCTTGGGTGTGCCGGCCGGTGCCAGCACGCCGAACCAGGTGCCGATGTTGAAGCCCTTGAGACCCGACTCTTCAAGCGTGGGCACATCGGGCAGCGCGGAAGAGCGCTTGGCTGTCGTCACCGCGAGTGCACGCAACTTGCCGGCCTTGATGTGGGGCAGCAGCGGCGTGATGGTGTCGAACGACATGGTCACCTGGCCGCCGAGCAGGTCGGTGGTCAGCGGGCCGCTGCCCTTGTACGGGATGTGGGCCATCTCCGTGCCCGTGAGGTTCTGGAACTGCGTGCCGATCAGGTGCTGCGCGGTTCCGTTGCCGTTGGAGCCGTAGTTGTACGCACCGGGCTTGGCCTTGAGCAGGGCAACGAGCTCCGCCACGTTCTTGGCCGGTGAGTCTGCCTTCACGGCAAGAACGTTCGGCACGATGGCGATGGTGGTGATCGGCATCAAGTCTTTCTGGAAGTCGTACGCCAACTTCTTGTAGACGCTCGAAGCGATGGTGTGGTGCACGGCGCCCACCAGCAGCGTGTAGCCGTCGGGCTTGGCCTTGGCGACGTAGTCGGCACCGAGCGTGGCGCCGGCGCCGGGCTTGCTCTCGACGATCACCGTCTGGCCGAGCGCCGGCGAGAGCTTGTCTGCCAATGCGCGGGCCAGCACGTCGGTCGTGCCGCCCGCCGGAAACGGCACGATGAGGGTGATGGGCTGCTTCGGCCAGGCCTGTGCCAGGGTGGGGCTGGCCCACAGGCAAAGCAGAGGTGCGAAGGCCGAAGCGACGGCCAGCGAGCGGCGGGTGAGTGTCATGTTGTCTCCTGAAGTGCATGGCCGACGTGCGAGCAGGTCTGCGCCCGAGGCGCAGCCTTCTTTCTGTGTCAGCGTGGGAACGGGGTGGCCGCGTTCACGCGGCCTGTCTTTGCGCCGCGCCGGCCACCAGGGCGCACACGGCTTCGGTGACCTGCGCGGTGGTGGCCTTGCCGCCCAGATCGCCCGTGTGCAGGGCCGGGTCGGCGGTGACCTTCTCGATCGCCTTCATGACCTGTGCAGCGGCTACGGGCTCGCCCAAGTGCTCGAGCATCATCACCACCGACCAGAAGGTGCCGATCGGGTTGGCCAGGCCCTTGCCCATGATGTCGAAGGCCGAGCCGTGGATGGGTTCGAACATCGAGGGGTAGCGGCGCTCGGGGTCGATGTTGCCGGTGGGCGCAATGCCCAGGCTGCCCGCCAGCGCCGCGGCCAGGTCGCTCAGGATGTCGGCATGCAGGTTGGTCGCGACGATGGTGTCGAGCGACGCGGGGCGGTTGATCATGCGTGCGGTGGAGGCGTCGACGAGTTCCTTGTCCCAGCGCACATCCGGGAACTCTTTCGAGATCTGCAGCGCGATCTCGTCCCACATGACCATGGCGTGGCGCTGGGCGTTGCTCTTGGTGATGACGGTGAGCAGCTTGCGCGGCCGCGACTGTGCGAGCCGGAAGGCGAATCGCATGATGCGCTCCACGCCAGCGCGCGTCATGATCGACACGTCGGTGGCGGCCTCGATCGGGTGACCCTGGTGCACCCGGCCGCCCACGCCGGCGTATTCGCCCTCGGAGTTCTCGCGCACGATGACCCAGTTGAGGTCTTCGCGGCTGCAGCGCTTCAGCGGCGCGTCGATGCCCGCGAGGATGCGGGTCGGGCGCACGTTCGCATACTGGTCGAAGCCCTGGCAGATCTTCAGCCGCAAGCCCCACAGCGTGATGTGATCCGGAATGTGGGGGTCGCCCGCCGAGCCGAAGAGGATGGCGTCTTTGTGGCGTATTGCATCCAGGCCATCGGCGGGCATCATGGCGCCGTGGCGGCGGTAGTAGTCGCCGCCCCAATCGAAGTCTTCGAACTCGAAGCGGAATGCGCTGCTCGATGCGGCCAGCGCTTCCAGCACACGTTGGCCGGCGGGTACGACTTCCTTGCCGATGCCGTCTCCGGGAATGGTGGCGATGCGGTATGTCTTCATGTCTGGCTCTCTCATGGGTGGTCAGTGGAGTGAGCGGACTCTACGAACGAAAGAAGCCCTGCACGCGGGCATAAACTCAATCCATCGTTAACTGCTGGTTAACAGTGGCCAGGAGGTTCGCACCCATGCAAGGCATTCAACCGGCCGACCTCGGCTTCTTCTCGTGCGTGGCCGGCTCCGGCAGCCTCAGCGCTGCGGCAAGAGAGCTGGGCATCACCACGCCGGCCGTCAGCAAGCACCTGGCGCAGATCGAGTCTCGGCTCGGCATCTCGCTGGTGAACCGCACGACACGCCGCATGAGCCTCACGCCGGAGGGTGAGCTGTATCTGCAGCACGCGCGTCGAATCCTCGGCGAGATCGACGACATGGAGCAGATGCTGGGCGTCTCTCGCGGCACCCCGACCGGGCTTCTGCGCGTGAACGCCACGCTCGGGTTCGGGCGCAGCCATGTCGCGCCGGTGATCTCGCGCTTTGCGCACAAGTACCCGCAGGTAGAAGTTCAGCTGCAGCTGTCCGTCAACCCGCCACCGCTCACCGATGACTCGTTCGACGTGTGCATCCGTTTCGGTGCACCGCCCGACGCGCGGGTGATCGCCAAGCGCATCGCACCCAACCGCAGGCTGCTGTGTGCGGCACCCGCTTACCTGGCCAAGCACGGAACGCCGAAGCTGCCGCACGACCTGACGCGGCACAACTGCATTGGCATCCGGCAAGGCGAAGAGGCCTACGGTGTCTGGCGGCTTGCCAGCGGGCGCGGCAAGAACCCGACCGTCGAAGCGGTCAAGACGCGAGGCAGCCTGACCACCAACGACGGCGAGATCGCCGTGCTGTGGGCGCTCGAAGGCCACGGCATCCTGATGCGCGCCGAGTGGGACATCGAGCGCTATCTGCGCAGCGGCCGGCTGACGCAGGTGCTGCCGCAGTACCACACGCCCGACGCCGACATCTATGCGATCTACCCGCAACGGCACCAGCTCTCGGCGAGGGTGAAGGAGTTCGTGGACTTCGTTGCCGGCTCGCTGTCGCAACAGCGGGCGATGGCGAAGAGGTGACACCTCCAAGGCTGCGTGTCAGCTCACCTGCCGCACCGCCTTCACCGCAAGCGCCACGGGTGAAGGTGCCGCTGCTCGGCTCAATCACTCCAACACAATCTTGTGCGTCTTGACGATGCTTCTGTAGAACTGAATTCGGCGCGAGATTTCCTGTTTGTATTGGCTGGGCGTAAGAGCCTCGGGCAGCATCGCGCCGCGCGCTTCCCAGGCGAGCTTGGTTGCCGGGTCGGCGAGCACGGTGCGCATGGCTTCGTACAGCCGCGACACGATGGCGTCTGGCGTGCGTGCCGGTGCGGCCAGGCCGGTCCATGAGGTGAGGTTCAAGTCGGGGAGTTTCAGTTCGTCGAACGTCGGCACCGACGGCAACTGGGCAACGCGCCGCGGCGCTGCGACAGCCAGCGCGCGCAGCTTGCCGTTGGTGATCATGTTGAGATTCGACGTGAGGTTGTTCCACGTCATCTGCACCTGGCCCGAGAGCAGGTCACCCAGCGCCACACCCGCGCCCTTGTACGGAACGTGCGTGATGTCGAGCCCGAGTTTGGCCTTCAGAATCTCCATGCTCAGGTGCGCCACCGAGCCGTTGCCTGAACTGGCGTAGTTCCACTTGCCGGGGTTGGCTCGAACGAACGTGACGAACTCATCGAACGTCTTCACCGGCAGGTCGGCGTTCACCAGCACCACGTTGGCGAGCCGGTCGATCAGCGTGATGGGCGCGAAGTCGGTTTCCGCGTTGTAGCTCAGGTTGGGCGTGACGGCAGGGTTGACGACGTGCGTGGACTGCGAGGTGACGATGAGCGTGTGGCCATCGGGCGCTGCCTTTGCCACATACGTGCTGCCGATGGCGCCGCCTGCACCGCCACGGTTGTCGACGATGATGGTTTGGCCGAGCACTTTGCCCAGCCGGTCTGCAATCGCGCGGCCCGAGACGTCGACCGACCCGCCAGCGGCAAACGGCACCACGAGCGTGATCGGGCGGTTGGGGTAGCGAGCCGTCTGCGCCCAGGCGGGCAGCGCCGCGCTACCCAGAGCGCCTGCCGTTGCGCCCAACACATGGCGACGAGTGAAGGTGTGCATCATGATGTTTTCTCGGTGATGTTGCGATGGGGTTGGCTGGCGAGTTCGGCTTGGATGAAGGCGGCGATCACGCGCAACGCGCGGCTCACGTCATCGCGTGTCTGTGAATAGCGCGCGTTGGGCTCGCGTGTCTCTTCGTCGAGATACAGCTTGCGATTGATCTCGATCTGCAGGCTCTCGCAACCGACACTGGGCTGGCCATGCTCACGGATCAGGTCTTGCCCTGCATAGGGGTCGTTGATCGACACCCGATAGCCCAACGCCTGAAACGCTTCGGTCACGCAGCGCGTAAAGGCATGCGAGCAGCTGCGGCCGTGCAGGTCACCCAGCACCACGTCGGCCAGCGGCGTGGTGGACACGCGGCCGAGACGCTCATAGGCATTGCTCGGCATCGAATGCAGATTCAGATGCCAGGCTCTGCCGAAGGCGGCTCTCGTGTCGCGCACCGCCTCGTTCAGCGCGTGGCGGTAGGGCTTCCAGCAAGAATCGATGCGGCGCTGAATCTCGCTCGCGGCCAGCTTGCGGTCGTAGATGTTGGCGAGCGTCGTGGTCTTGCTGAACACCAGCCCGTTGCCCAGCGTGATGCAGCGCTCGGACGCCTGCACCTCGCCCGGCCAGGGGTCGGACAACATCGCGACCTCGATGTCGGTACAGGCGCGATTGGTGTCGATGTAGCTGCGCGGAAAGTGGGCGTGGATCAATGTGCCGCCGACATTCGGCGTGTCTGCCCAGAGCGCGTCCACCAACGTGTCTTCACACTTGCGCAGGTCGGTGAGCGCCACGGAGTATCCGAAGTCGTCGGGATAGGTGGTGCCGCTGTGCGGCGAGTCGCAAACGAATGCGATGGGTGCCGTCTGTGGCAAGACGGTTGCGATGTTGAGGTGTGATTCCAAGGCAGGCGCGCAGGGCAAGAACGAGAAGGCTTCAGCGTACGAGCCGTGCTGCGCTTGGGGAATCGACTAATTCGTTCGGGGTGTCGCCATAATGTCATCGCCATGAAATTCAGAGCCGCTTCACTCGTCGAACTGCATGCGTTTCTCGGTGTCTGCAAGGCGGGCACCATGCGCCAGGCCGCCGAGCAGCTGTGCGTGACGCAGGCGGCTGTGAGCCGGGCGGTGCTGCGCCTGGAGAGGCGGGTTGGCGCCCCTCTGTTTGAACGCAGTGCGCAAGGTGTGGTGCCCAATGCGCAAGCACAGGCGCTGCGGGCACGCATCGAGCCGAGCCTCGCCGAACTGGAGCGCGCGTTCGCAGACGTTGGTCAAACGCATGCACAGCGCCACACGCTGCGCATGAGCATCGTGCCCACGCTCGGCACGCGCTGGCTCATGCCGCGGTTGAAGGCATTCAAGGCGGCGCACCCTGATGTCAACGTCGAGCTGCGCCAGTTTCATCACAACGAAGACTTTCAGCGCGACGACGTGGACGTGTGGATCGACATCAAGCGGCCCGGCAGGCGCTGGCCGCGCGGCATCTCGGCGAAATACCTGCTCGGGCGCGAGATCACGCCCGTGTGCACGCCCGGCATTGCCGCGCGCCTCAAGACGCCGAGCAGCCTGCTGAAGGAGACGCTGCTCCACCACACCAACTATCCCGACAACTGGCAGCTGTGGATGGCCGCTGCCAACGTGAACACCGCCAAGCTCAAACTCGGTAGCGGCTTCGATCTCGGCAACAACCTCATCGTGGCGGCCAGCGCCGGCATGGGCGTGGCCGTGCTGCAGCCTTGCTTGATCGAGCGCGAACTGGCGTCGGGCGAGCTCGTGCAGCCATTCGAGCTGAGCGCGTCAACCGGCCGCGGCTACTACCTGTGCACGCGCAACGCCGCCGATGGGAAGAGCGTCGTCGAGGTGTTCACGCGCTGGATCGTTGACATGGCCAAGGCTGACGCCCGTTGAGTTGGCCGTCAGCGCGGTTACCGTGCCGCAGTCAACGCAGCTGCCACGTGTAGCTCAACGATGCATACGAATGCGGCGGCCCCGATTCGACCAGTGCGCTGTCTCGCGCCAACGAGATGGTCAGCGACGAGCCCTTCCACCCATACGCCAGGCCGGCGCTGCCGCGCAGGCTGTTCTTGCGCAGCTTGGCTTGCTGCGGCTCGCCGTCGCCAATGCCGGCGTGCAGCGCGACGCGGTCGTAGGAGGTCGCGGCGAAGCTGAACCAGCCCTCTTCGACCAGCATCGGGTCGCCGCGCTGCGACAGGATGCGCGGCGTGGTGGGGTAGCTGCGGTCCAGGCCCCGCCCGTAGCGCAGCATCAGCGTGGTGCCGACCGACGACTGCAGGTTGCCCAGCACGCCCTGGCTGAGCGCGATGGCATCGGCACTGGGGCCGCCGCTGTCGTTGTGCCACGCGGCTCGCCAGCCGCTGGCCCCTTCGATGCCGAACAACCCGCGGTTCGAGACCTGGGTGTCCCAGCCGCGGGGCTCCCGCGAGCCTGTCACCTTGTGGCTGAAGCGCTGTACTTCCTTCGCGCCCGAGGCCGGGCCGATGACGCCGAGGTTCAGCGCGAGCATGTGGACCGTCGGCCCGTGCACGGTCACGTAGGTCGAGCGCACGAGCAGCGCGCCGATGTAGGGAGCGTCGGTGGGGTCGGGCGGGTTTTTCGTGACGTCGCGCGGCGTGACCATGATCTGCCCGACCGACAAGGCGGTGAGCGTGGGCCGCGGCAGGCCCAGGCCTTCGACCAGCGGGCGCATCAGCGCGGGCGGCTCGATGGTGTCTTCACCCGCCGATGCCACGCGCAGCCGCGACAGGTACAGCCCGTTGCTGTAGCCGCCGCCGTCCTGGCCGACGAACAAATCGTTCTGCCACACCAAGGAGCCGAAGTTTTCGGCAGCCGAAGCGGGCAGCGTGAAAGCGGTGAAGAGAGAAAACAGCGCGAGCCCGCTCAGCGCTCGTGCGGGCTTGCCGGCACGGCCGGCAGGCAAAGGCTTCTCATGCGGCAGCCTGTCGGCTGGGCCATCGGGAGTCATGCGTGATTGGGAGAGGGTGGGGGCGAGACGGCGACGAGTTTAGTGCCGGCTTTGCATCGGCGCTTTGGTGCGGGCAATTCATGGGCCGGCCGTGGGCCAATTCATAACGGCAGATCATGATGGTGTGCGGATTGCCCCGTTTCGTTGACTCGAACCCATGCCGCTACGTCGGTAGATGGGCCGGACGGTTCGAGACCGGCGGCCATGCGGTCGCCGGAAAAACCCATCAGCCATGAGTGGACGCCGCGGTGGAAGCCTGCGGCCGCGTCGACGTGATCCTCAATCGAGCAGGCTGACGAGGTCGAGGATCACCTTCGGTGATAGGCGAGCACCCCGTCGAGTGCCCGAGGCACACGATCGAGGGGCAGTGCCTCCACCAGCAAGGAGCCATAGCGGATCTTGCGCCGTGCGCGCGTGCCCATGAAGCGCCGAAGATGCGCGTGTGCACTGCGGCCGCGTTGCGCGGGCTGGTCCTGAAACCTGCGGAAGGAAGCCAGCTCGCCTTCGCTTTCGAGCACGCGTTCGACGGCTGCGCTGCCCAAGGCGCGGATCAGCTCGTCCTCCAGATCGGCTTCGCACACGAAGAAGCCGAGCGCTTCGGTTGCTTCGCGGGTGAGCGCGCTGCCAAGCTCCATGCGGTGCAGGCTGCGCACGGCGTACGGGGCCTCGGCCGCATCGCAGAGACCGGCCAGGCGAACGTTCATTCCCCTCGGGCCCAGCGCGTCTGCAAACTTTCCGATGTTGGTGATGCCGCCCATCGGCAGGATGCCGATCCCTTCGGCAACCAGGTCCCTACCTCGTCTCCGGGCCAGTGATTCAAGAGCGGCCTGATCGCTCCACCCTTCGACAAGGATCACCGCTCGCGCATGGGCAGCAGCGAGCAACTCGCAAGCGTCTTCGACGGCCAAAGGAGGCCGAGGACCTGGTGCGAATTCGTCGGCGTGGGGATGAAGCGATGGTGAGGTCATGCTGAAAGCTGAAGCTCGGGGGAATCACCTGCGATGGAAAGCAACCGGGCTTGAAAGCTACTAGCATGCCGGCGATTAGTCCAGCTGAAGCAGCATGACGACTCTCACCTCCATCCACGAATTCGCACAGCAGTTCCGATTCGACCCCATCCCGGTTGAACAATGGGAGGCCCACATGCCTGCCGCCGTCGCATCGGCCCTGCATGGCCAAGACGTGCTGGTGTTCTCGTGCCTCGACGAGTACTCCGACACGGCGGCGTTCAGCGCCCGCTACGGGTTCGGGCTCGAGGACTGCGCGAACACGCTGATCCTGAAATACACCCGTGACCAAGGCGAGCACTTTGCGGCTGCCGTCACGCTCGGCTCGCGCCGGCTCGACATCAATGGCGCGGTGAAAGAAAAGCTCGGCGCCAAGCGCCTGACCTTGGCGAAGCGTGAGGTGGCGACGCAGATCACTGGCATGGAATTCGGTGGCATCACCGCGCCCGGCCTGCCTTCGGGCATGCGGGTCCTGGTGGATGCGTCGGTGGTGGCGCGGCCGTATGTCGTGATGGGGGCGGGCGTTCGCGAAACCAAGATCCTCTTGGCACCCTCGACCCTGACGCGCCTGCCTCTGCTGGAAGTTGCTCCGCTCACGTTTGAGCCGCAATCGCAATAGACGGCCGAGGGCCACAGTGCTGTCGCCTCGCCGACAGCGCGTGCGGCGCGTTCGTGCAACCCTGTGGAAGGCCGGCCCGAGCGGGCCACTGGGATAGACCCATCGGCCGACAGGGTTAGCGCGCTACTGCGACGAGCACGCCTCGCCAATACTTCGCTCTGCCCCTTCTCCAACCTGTTTTCAACGGAGCAAGACACCATGCGTGACTACCTCAAGTTCTACATCAACGGCGCCTGGGTCGACCCGGCGACGCCCAAGACGCTCGACGTGATCAACCCCGCCACCGAAGGCGTGGCCGGCCGCATCTCGATGGGTTCGGTCAAGGACGTCGACCGCGCCGTGAAGGCCGCGCGCGCAGCCTTCGCCAGCTTCTCGCAGACCAGCGTGGCCGAGCGCGTGGCGCTGCTCGAACGCATCATCGATGAGTACAAGAAGCGCTATGCCGATGTGGCCGCCGCCATCACCGAAGAGATGGGCGCACCGGCCAAGCTCTCGAACGACGCGCAGGCTGCGATGGGCATCGGCCACTTGCAGACGGCGCTCGGCGTGCTGAAGACCTATGCGTTCACCGAAGACCGTGGCACCACGCGCATCGTGCACGAGCCCATCGGCGTGTGCGCCTTCATCACGCCGTGGAACTGGCCGATGAACCAGATTGCCTGCAAGGTGGCGCCTGCCCTCGCAGTGGGTTGCACCATGGTGTTGAAGCCCTCGGAGATCGCGCCGTTCTCGGCGCAGGTGTGGGCGGAGATTCTGCATGCGGCCGGCGTGCCGGCGGGCGTGTTCAACCTGGTCAACGGCGACGGGCCCACGGTAGGCGCCGCGCTCTCCAGCCACCCCGAGGTCGACATGGTGTCGTTCACCGGCTCCACCCGGGCGGGTGTCGAGGTGGCGCGCAATGCCGCGCCCACCGTGAAGCGCGTGCACCAGGAGCTGGGCGGCAAGTCGCCCAACATCATTCTCGAAGACGCTGACTTGAAGAAGGCTGTGACGGCGGGCGTGCGTGGCGTGATGGGCAACTCCGGCCAGTCGTGCAACGCACCGACGCGCATGCTGGTGCCCAACTCGCGCATGGCCGAAGCACTGGCCATCGCCAAGGCCGCGGCCGAAGCGACGACGGTGGGTGCGCCGGCCAGCGGTGCGAATCTCGGTCCAGTGGTGTCTGCCCAGCAGTGGGACAAGATCCAGACGCTGATCCACAAGGGCATCGAAGAAGGCGCCACCGTGGTGGCCGGCGGCCCCGGCAAGCCGGCGGGCCTGGAGACGGGCTACTACGTGAAGCCGACGGTTCTTGCGAACGTGAACAACCAGATGACGGTGGCACGCGAAGAGATCTTCGGCCCGGTGCTCACCATCCTCGGCTACGACACGGTGGACGAAGCCATCGCCATCGGCAACGACACGCCCTACGGCCTGGCGGCGTACGTCTCGGGCACCGACCCCGAGGCCACGCGCAAGGTGGCCTCGCGCTTGCGCGCCGGGCAGGTCAACATCAACAGCGCGGCAGTCGACTTGATGGCGCCGTTCGGCGGCTTTAAGCAATCAGGCAACGGCCGCGAATGGGGCGACAAGGCGTTCGGCGAATTCCTCGAAACCAAGGCGCTGCTGGGCTTTGCGCCGAAAGCGGCCTGACGTGCATGCACCCGCGCACGGCCGGGAGGCCGGCGCGGGCGCGATGGTCCAGCCATCAGGCCCCGTGGCGCAGGTCGCCTATTGAGGTTTCCATAACGTGCGACAGTCTCCGACCCGTTCGCACTGAGCTGGTCGGAATGCCTGCACCTGGGCAACGTCGGACATGATGTGTGGTGGTCCTCGGCATGCCGCCCCTCGATTTCGTAAGAATCAAATGAAGTTATTTAACAAGTTCGCCGTTCGTTGCGTGTTGATCGCGACTAGCCTGTTGCTGGCCGGTTGTCCAAAATCCCAAGTTCGATATTCCGCAACCCTGGACCGAGATGCCTTGATGGTTCTGGCTTTCCCCGGTTGGGCGCCGACCGGAAGCGAAAAAATCCAAAGCGCGAACTGGTCGGTCACAACAAGTGCTTCCAGCGACGCGGCCGGGGCAGTAACGCAGGCAGAAGTCTCCCCTCTGTATGTGGTGAAACTGGACGACACACACGCTGCGCTGGTTACCCAGGTTCTTCCGGTTGATGAAAGCAATCGTGCATACGACCACCCTGCGTCTTCCGGCACGATCGGTGCCTACTTCTTTGAACACAGTGCCGCCGGGTGGCGGATAGCGAACCGACAGAATGCCGTGGCAACCAGTGGCGCGGGCGGCAATATCGGCCAGACCAGCGTCACAAAATTGGGGGAGGGGCACTTTGCCGTCACCGCCCAATGGGGAAGCTGCTCGCAAGGCTATTGCGGCAGGTGGCTTGTGGTCGTGGGCCTTCAGCGCGATCGAGCCACCTTGCTGAATTCAGGCATTGCCTTGTCGGTAGACAACGATGGCGCCAATGGCGCCTGCAGTGCCTTGGACAATCCTGCACCCGTGGAGGAAGCCGCCGAGCAGAAGGCCGCCGAGCAGAAAGCCTCCGAGGAGGAAGCGGCCGGGCAGGAATCCGCCGAGGACGGGGAAGACGCCGAGGAAAAGGACCACGAGTGCCTGGATATTCAAGGTCAGTGGAAATTCCGGGGAAACCGCTTGCTGGTGTCGTACGAAGGTCGGCTGCGCCAACTGGGCGAAAACGGTGAGTTGCTGCCCACCAGGAAGATTCGAGAACAGGCGATTTACGAAGCCACACCGGGCAGGCTTACGCTGATCAGCGGGAGCAACCCGATCCCTGATTTCTAAAAGTGCTACGCGCATTGCGTCAATAGCGACCTGCGCACCCTTCACAGGGTCAGAGGTCGATTCCCGCGATTCACTCATCAAGGTTTCCCATGTTGCAGCTCTGGGGCAATGCCGATTCCATCAACGTGCAGAAGATCATGTGGTGCTGCGAGGAGCTCGGCCTCGCGTACAAGCGCATCGACGCGGGCCGCCACTTCGGCGTGGTGAACACGCCCGAGTTCCGCCGGCTCAACCCCAACGGCCTGGTGCCCACCATCGACGATGAGGGCTTCGTGCTGTGGGAGTCGAATGCGATCCTGCGCTACCTGGCGGCAAAGCACGCTGCCGGAACGCTGTGGCCCACCGACGTGGCGCAACGCGCGCTGACCGACCGCTGGATGGACTGGGCCAATTCCACGCTGTGGCCGACGATGGTGCCGCTGTTCCGCGCCTTCATGCGCACACCCGAGGCGCAGCGTAATGCTGCGGCGATCGAGGCCGATCGCTTGGAGACGGTGGAGGTCTTGCAGATTCTCGATGCGCAACTCGCGGTCACCGCCTTCGTGGGCGGCGATACGTTCACGATGGGCGACCTCGCGGTGGGCTGTGCGGCATGGCGTTGGATGGCGCTGCCGATCGAGCGCCCGGCCTTGCCGAATCTTCAGCGCTGGTTCGATTCGCTGGCGATGCGGCCGGCGTACCGCCGCGTCGTCATGCTGCCGTTGTTGACCTGAGTCGCGTGCCAGCGCCCGTCAGCCGGTGCGGGTCAGCGCTGCAACGAGGTCGGACTGCGTGATGATGCCGACCAGCCGCTTGTCGGCGTCGATGATCGGGATGTGGTGGTGGCCGGTGTCGGCGAACAGCGGCACGAGCTCGCTGATCGGCCGGTCGGCGCTCGCCACGCGAACCTGCCTCACCATGATCTGGCCCACGGCCTCGGGCTTGTCGGAATGCGTGGTGTGCGACGGGCTGATGAACGCGCGCAGGCGCTGCGCCCAGCCTTGATGCCAGTCGAGGTCGGCGCTGCGCAAGAAGTCGGACAGCGTGACGATGCCGACCACGCGTGACACGCGGTCAACCACCGGCAAGGCCTTGATGCGTCGCTCGCGCAGCAGGGCCCAGGCGTCTTGCAAAGACGTGCCGAAGGACACGGTGGCCACGTCGCGCGACATGATGTCGGCGCAGCGCACTTCTCCGAGCCGGCGGCGGTAGGCCTCGATCTCGGTCTGCGCGAGCAGGCTTTGGAGGTCGTCACGGCTCAGGTCGAGCACCTGGTTGTAGCGGGCGAGCACGGCGTCGAGATCGGCTTCGGCGAAGCCGGGTTGTGGCGTCTTGCCGGCGACCGGTGCCGCCACGCGCTGCCCATGCGGATAGCGCCGCTTGGTGGCGTTGTTGTAGGCGATGCCAGCCGTCACCAGCAGCGCCGAGCCGAGCAGCACCGGCGCGAGTGCGAATTGCAGCTCGTGCACGCCGGTGAGCACCACCAGCAACGCACTGGCGCCGCCGGGCGGGTGCAGGCAGCGCAACAGGAACATCGCGCCGATGGCGAGGCCGACCGCCGATGCCGCGACCCAAGGCTCCACGCCGAATGCTTGCACGCACAGAATGCCCACCACCGCCGACACCGTGTTGCCGCCGGCCACCGCCCAGGGCTGCGCCATCGGGCTCGCCGGCACGCCGAACACCAGCACCGCGCTGGCGCCCAGCGGCGCGATGAGCCAGGGGATGCCGGCCATGTTCTGCGTCAGCCAGTGGCTCAGCAAGGCGGTGAACAACAGGCCGAGTGCGGCGCCTGCGACCACGCGCCAGCGCTCGCGCGCGTCGACGGCCATGCGCGCGGGCAGGAAGTCGCGCAGCCATGCGCGTGCACGTTCGCGTCTCGGCAAGGCGAGGGCGCTCGGATTCACGTTTTGTTCAGCCATCAGTGTGTCCGCAGAGGAGCCGGCAAAGGGCTGCCATTGTGGCCGCTTGGGCTGGGGCGCCGCCCCGGGTATCTCCTCAGCGCGACGCACCAGGACGCCCGGTGCTAAGCTGCCTTTCGTCCCACTTAAAAGAACCCTCGGAGACCCACCATGCCCGGACTGCTTCCCCACGTCGACCCTGAAGGCCTGCTCGAGTTTTCGGTGGTCTACACCGACCGCGCACTGAACCATATGTCGCAGAAATTTCAGGGCGTGATGCGCGACATCTCGTCCACCCTGAAAGAGGCCTACAAAGCCAAGTCGGCGATCGTGGTGCCGGGCAGCGGCACCTTCGGCATGGAAGCGGTGGCGCGCCAGTTCGCCACCGGGCAAAAGGTGGTGGTGGTTCGCAACGGCTGGTTCAGCTATCGCTGGACGCAGATCTTCGACATGGGCTCGATCCCGTCGAGCGCGACGGTGCTGAAGGCCCGCCCGATTGCCTCGGGCCCGCAGGCCGCGTTTGCGCCGGCGCCGATCGAAGAGGTGGTGGCCGCCATCCGCCGCGAAGAGGCGGGCGTGGTATTCGCCGCGCACGTGGAGACGGCCTCCGGGATCATGCTGCCCGACAGCTACCTGCGCGCCATCAGCGAGGCGGTGCACGCCGTCGGCGGCTTGTTCGTGCTCGATTGCATTGCCTCCGGTGCGATGTGGGTCGACATGCAGGCCAATGGTGTCGACGTGCTGATCAGCGCGCCGCAAAAGGGCTGGAGCGGCTCGCCCGGCAGCGCGTTCGTGATGCTCAGCGAGCGCGCCCGCGAGCGCATCGACAAGACCACCAGCACCAGCTTCGCCTGCGACCTGAAGAAGTGGCTGCAGATCATGGAGACCTATGAAAACGGCGCCCATGCGTACCACACCACCATGCCGACCGATGCGCTCACGCGCGTGCGCGACGTGATGCTGGAAACCAAACGCCTCGGCTTCGACACCGCGCGCAGCGCGCAGCAAGCCCTCGGCACGCAGGTGCGTGCGCTGCTTGCCCGCAAGGGCTTCAAGAGCGTGGCCGCCCCGGGATTCGAAGCTCCCGGCGTCGTCGTGAGCTACACCGATGACCCGGAGATCCAGTCTTCGAAGAAGTTCGCGGGCCTTGGCCTGCAGACTGCTGCCGGCGTGCCGTTGCAGTGCGACGAGGGCGCGGACTTCCGCAGCTGGCGCATTGGCCTCTTCGGGCTGGACAAACTGCAGAACGTGGAGCGCACGGTGAAGCAGCTTGACGACGCGCTGAGCCGCATTCGCTGAGCGGAGGCTGAGCGTTTTTCCCGTTCGCCCTGAGGTATCGAAGGGCAGTGCGGTGCACGGCGCACCCTTCGATACCTCAGGGCGAACGGAATACAGCCTCAGCCCGAACAGAACGGGAACTCAAGAAACCTCTCCGCCGCTCAGGCGCTGCCGCGGATCTGGCGCACGCCGCGCCCCAGCCGGCGGCGCAGCAACGAGCGCAGCGTCACGCCGTCGGCGTAACCCACCTGTGCCGCGATGCTCTCGATGTCGGTGCGGCTGGTCTTGAGCAGGTGCACCGCCCGCTCGACGCGCAGGTCCTGAAAGTACGAAAGAGGCGTCTTGCCGAGCACGGCCTCGAGCCGGCGCTGCAGGGTGCGCTTGCTGGTGGCCAATGCCTCTGCCGCGTCGTCGAGCGAGAAGCCTTGGGCGAGCCGGCCACGCGCCCAGCGCTCGAAGCGCGACACCAGCGGATCGGTGTGTGCCAGGTGGTCAGGGATCACATAGGGCGCCTGTGAGGGCCGGTCGTCGACGATCAGGTAGCGCGCGGTCATCGCGGCCAGCTCAGGGCTCACCTGCCGCACCAACCACAGCGCGAGGTCGATGTGGGCGATGGCCGCACCGGTGGTGACGAAGTCGCCCGAGTGCACGAGCATCCGCGATTCAGTCAGCTTCACCGCCGGGTAGCGTTCGCGAAACAGCGGCGCCAGCCACCAGCTCGTGGTGGCTTCATGGCCGTCGAGCAGGCCTGACTCGGCCAGCACGAAACCGCCGATGCACGCTGCGGCCAGCCGCGCGCCCTGTTCATGCCAGGTGCGCAGCTGCTGCGCGGCCTGCTGCACGTCGCGTCGCTGCAGCGCCTGCGTCAGCGCCGCAGGCATCTTGGTGCCAATGGCGACCACGACCACCCAGTCGGGCCGCTCGTCTGGGTCGAGCGTGTGCACCGGAACACGCAAGCCCTGGGCGGTGCTGACCTGCCGGCGCAAGCCAACCACGCGCACGTCGAACGGTGCGATGGCCAGCTGCTGCGCGGCGGCGAGCTCATTGGCGGTGGTGAGTGCGTCCAGCACGGTGGCCAGGCCCGTGTCGAACACCCCGTCGAGTGCGAGTACCCGGATCTTCATGGCGTGAACGATATCAAAGATGTCATTTGCGGCAATGGTGGCTTACCCGCTGGCTGCCTAGAGTCAGCTCCGTCGAATCCTCGACCTTCACCCTCACCAGGAGACACACCATGATCAAGTTCGCACTGTTCGTTCGCCTCGAAGCCAAGCCGGGCAAGGAGGCCGAGGCCGAGCAATTCCTGCAGGCCGGCCTGTCGATGGCCAACGACGAGCAGACCACG